>ULPS01037540.1_pt1 | contig 53588 bp, 39 predicted proteins | sample 1953711 | NCBI WGS metagenome assembly ULPS01 (sample SAMEA4835635, study PRJEB28245) | human gut metagenome | biome: gut microbiome; material: fecal sample | place: Denmark | collected 2008 | reverse complement strand
ACCGCCGCACCGCCCTCCGGAAGCCTCAGCCCCGCAAAAAAGGAAAACAGCCCCAGCGCCCCTGTCAGGCACAGGAGAAAATTATAGTGGAAGGGAACCGAGGCATAATATTCAAGCGCCCCCGTCCGTCCGCACACATACAGGCAGATCAGGGAAACCGCGGCCACTCCCGCGCAGGAAAGCAGGTAGAGCGCCGCTCCCCTCTTTTTTCCATAAAGGAAGGTGCTTCCGTGCTTTCTCAGATAGGCCGCGATCAGATACAGGCAGCAGAACCAGCCGAAATCATACCCGTACCGGTCCGTGCCGAAGGGCAGAATGCTCAGACTTTTTCCGAAGCAGAAAAACACCAGCAGAAGCAGAATGGCCGCCTTCAGCTGTCTGCGGGAAAGCGTGCGCACCGCCGCGTTCAGCGCCGGAGAAAAGAGAAGCATGACCACGTAGGCGGTCACAAACCAGTAGTGTCCGCTTTCCACCGGGAACAGGCAGCTCCACAGATGATAGGGGTTCAGCACCTCCTGCCAGGAAAGCTGCCCGGCCAGAGCGAGAACGACCGGAATCAGCAGGGTGTAGAACAGAATCTGAAGCAGAAGCTTTAAGAGTCTCCGGAAGGAAAAGGCCTTTTCCGAAAGGAAATAGCCGCTCAGCAGCACATAGACATTCACAGCCACGATGCAGAAGGCTTCCACAAGAATGCCGAACCCCTCCCGCTCCGTTGGAAAACGTCCCGCTTCTGCTGCAGGCAGCGCTTCTGTCTGTGCCAGAAAATGCATCACAACCACCATCAGCATGGCCAGTATGCGGAGCAATTCAAAATTCGCCTGTCTTTTTCTGCCTGAAACCATTCTGCTTCCTTTCCGCGCATTCACGCCGTTACCGCTCCCGTCTGATCTGTCCGTCCTCCACCCGGTAGACCATATCGCATTTTTCGATGGTCTGCAGACGGTGGGCAATGATGATCAGGGTCTTCTTTCCGTGCAGGTGGTTGATGGAATCCATGATCGCCGCCTCCGTCTCATTGTCCAGCGCGGAGGTCGCTTCGTCCAGCACCAGCACCTCCGGATCTTCGAACAGCGCCCTTGCGATACCGATCCTCTGCCGCTGTCCGCCGGAGATACGGATGCCTCTCTCTCCGATGCTGGTATCCAGTCCCTCCGGAAGGCTGCGCACGAATTCGTCCAGCTGCGCCTCCTTTAATGCCTGCCACACCTTCTCATCGTCGATTTCCTCATCCGGGACGCCGAAGGCCACGTTCTTGCGGATGGAGGAATCGATCATGAAGATGGTCTGTGGAATGTAGCCGATGTTTTTCAGCCATTCCTCATAGTGGTTCCGCACCTCCACGCCGTCCGCCAGAATCTGCCCCTCCTGAATGTTCAGGAGGCCGAGAAGAATATCGATGATGGTGGTCTTTCCCGCGCCGGAGGTTCCCACCACGCCCACGGAGCTTCCCACGGGAATGGTCATATCCGCATGGTCAAAAATCAGCACCTCGCTGTTGGGATAATGATAGACAATGTTTTTCAGCTCGATCTTTTCATGGACCGGAAGCTTCTCCACTTCTTTTTTCTGCAGATAGGTCTCTGCGTCATAGTCCACGCTGCCGTCGTGAATCTCTTCCTGAAGATTGTCGCTCACGCCCATGAAGAACGGCTCAAAATAGGAAATGGAGGTGAGATAGTTGTTGATCCGGTTGGCGCTGGGCAGAAGCCGCATGGCCGCCACCGCGAACACGCCGATCTGCGCCACCATCTCCGTCATGTTTCCGCCGGCAAGAATCTGGAAGATCAGATACAGCATCAGTCCGGCGATGCATACCGTTTCGATCAGGAGCCTGGGGGTGGAGTTGTAGATGTTGTACTTCTGCACCGCGCCCACATAGCCGGCCCCGCATTTGGCATATTCATTGATGAAATAGCTCTCCCGGTTGGCGATTTTGATCTCCTTGATTCCCATCACCGACTGGTCGATCCATTTATACAGGCCGCTGTAATAATCCTGATTTTCCTCGCCCGCCTTCTTCATGATGGGCTTTAAAATGTTCTTGATGACCAGAAGCACCACAACCAGCAGAGCGGCGATCACCACCGTCATCAGAGGGTCCTGCACCATCAGCACAATGGTCAGGATCACGAACATGATCACCTCGCTGGTCAGCTGCAGGCAGGCAAGAATCAGTCCGTACATGTTGTTTACGTCCGAAGTGATGCTTCTCTGAATCACGGAGGTATCCGCGTTCAGATAGTATTCATAGGGCCGCTGCATGAAATTGATCATCATCCTGCGGGACGTGGCAAACTGGTTTGTATACACAAAACGGAGCTGCACCACGTTCTGAAAATACAGGAACACATTTTTCAGAACGAAGGCCGCGATGATCGCCGCCAGCATCAGGATGGTGAACTGGGAGGTGCTCTTCATCCCCAGGAAACGGTACAGATTTCCCAGATAGCCGTCCCCTGTCACCTCCTCCGGGTCCAGAAGCGTCTGGATCACCGGGATGACCAGTCCGATGCTGCACGCCTCAAGCAGGGCGCCGATGAACATCAGCACGATGATCCCGCCCATTTTCGCCTTCTGCCTGCCGTCCAGCAGGACATTCATTTTCTTCAGTATTTTCCGCATATCCGAATGCCGCTCCTTTTTTATATCGCTTCGTTCTGCCGGTGGATTTCCGGAGCCTCATATTTGTCCATGAAATCCTCTCCCAGATACACCTTTTCCTTCGCGTAATGAATGGCGTCCGTCACCGTGAAAACGGAAATCACCTTCTCCACCTGGAAATCCGGAAGGAAATTCATCATTTCCATGGGAAATTTCCCGGGAAGAACCACGTAATCGGAAAAGAGCTTCTCATAATCCAGTATGTCCCTGGGATGGGGTTTTAAAATCACCTGCGCGTCTTTCCCGTATTCCGCGATGATGTCACGGAAGATCCGCTCCCGTGTCTTCAGGTCGCACAGCGGTTCCGTCAGGATCAGAACCTTTTTCTCATGATGCGCTCCTTTGGTGAGCTGCTCCACCAGCTTTTCCTTATTTTCCAGAAAAATACCCAGCAGGCAGTCGCGCCCTTCTGCGGTCAGCGCCTGCACCAGCTTTTCCCTGGGGCACTCAATATATTTCGGACAGGGATACTCCAGAACGGAAATATTGTTCACTTCCATGTCTATGCAATATTTTCCCCAGCCATTCTGGATGAAAATCAGATTCCAGGATGCCAGCAGCGCCTTCAGCTTAAAATGCCCCCGGTTGTCGTATCTGGCCGTGTCATAATAACGGATGCAGTCCAGCCCGTCCTCCATGGCGTGGTAACGGATTTTCTTCCAGCTTAAATAATAGCCTATCGGGTCGGAGTCACAGAACACATAAATATCCCGGTACTGCCTGAAATCCACAGGAACGTATGCCTCCTGCGCCGCTCCCAGCTTTTTGCAGAACACCATTCTCGCAAGCATGTTCAGGACGATATTTCCCCTGTCCTTATGGTATTTCGCAAGTCCGGGGACCCTGCTCTCCTCCTGCTCTTCAAAGATGAAAACCTTCCCGAACAGGCCGCTTGCCGAAAGTCTCTCAGACAGATTTCCGAAATCGCAGGACATGGTGCTAAGCACCATGTCCGCTTTCCCGTGTTCTTCCATCGGAAGATTCAGTTCCTTCAGACATGCCACATAGACATGATAGAAGGTATGGCAGACATAAATCCGATCCCTCATTCCGGGTCTCCTTTATGATTTTGATCATTTTCTGATGATGCCGTCTTCACAGACGCGGCATGCGTTGACATAAAAAGATGTATTATTTTATCACAGAACAGACACCGCTGGCAAACCGCCTGCCAGATAAGGCATGATTTCTCACTCCTCCCCCTGAGGGGTCAGCGTCTCCTCGCAGGTCTTCACCACCCACACATCCAGGATTTTCTTCACACAGCCTTCCGCCGGATAGGCGGGCATGCTCTGATATTCCTCTGTCTGCCGGATGGCCTCCAGGGTTTCCTCGCTCACATCCGGCATTTCCACGCCGATATAAATTTTCATGAAATTATGACGCACTCCGCTGGTGAGCAGCCCGGTTTCCTTTGCAACACCGGAAAGATCCTCAAATCGTTCCCCATCCATGGAATAGCTTCCCAGCAGGTCCGGCGTTTCGCTCAGGCCGTATTCCCCGACCAGGGCGAAGGCATCGCCCGGCTGATAGCCTTCTGTGTCCTCGATCCTTTCCATGATCCGGTTATAATAGGCATAGGCGCGCTCGTAGGCGATGTCCATCCGGAAATAGGCCTCATTCGTCACCACAAAATTCTCATATCCCACCAGCAGAAGCACGACGGTAACAAACAGGCTGAGAACTCCGGGCAGTCTGCGGGAAAAGCCCCGCCCGGCCTTTTCGCTTCCGCTCCCGGCAGAAAACAGGCTGTTCTCCTTCTGCAGGCTCCGTTCCAGCATGGCCATGATGAAAATATAGAGAATCACGTACTGATAAAGCATCAGCATGCTGACGCTGGCATCCGGAGCCATGATGATGATGGAGCCCATGGAAAGGGGAACAGCCGCCGCCAGAAACAGATAGAGCAGAGCGGCTGCCGGCTGCTTCCAGAGCCTTTTTTTCACAAACCAGGCGATCACAAACGCTGCCGCCAGCAGACAGCAGACCACATTCAGTCCCCTGGTAAAACCGTTCACAAAGGAATATGGCTTCAGAATAAAATCCTCCGCCACCCAGCGGAAGGCCCGCAGAATCAGCCGGGGAAGCCTCACCAGGTCAATCTGCCCCATCTGGCTTAAGCCGTTATAGGAATCCAGCTCCGGAAAGATCCGCCGCGCGATCAGGCTGTATAAAGCTACAGATGCAAGAAGCACCACAAAAGTTTTTACACCGCGTAAAAATACGTTTCTGACCGCTGCTGCCGGGATACCGCGGTCTGACTGATGCTGCTCAGTTCCTTCCTCCTTCTCCGCCCGGAGCAGATCAAGAAACAGGCCGCAGACCAGAATGCCCAGCGCCACGCACAAATATGCCTGATACAGCCCCAGGCTGAGCACCAGAAGCACGATTCCGGGCAGAAAGCCAAAGCGGTATCTGCGAATCAGCCACGCCGCCGTACAGGCCAGGAAAATGCCCACCGCATAACAGTCCGCCGTGAACATGAAGGTGAACATGCTGCATACGGAGGGAAAGGAAAGCATCATGAGCGGGACGATCACCACACCGGTCAGGCTCCGGATATCCAGGGCCGCGACCACCATGCAGGCAGCCAGAGACAAAAATGCCACCGCAAACAGTCCGCCGATCCAGGGAACACTCCAGATCCCGTCCAGCGGATTGACATATTTCAGGAACCATCTTCCGAACTCCGATCCCACACCGAAGCTGCCCACATTATTGATGTCGTCCCAGTTGGGCAGCTTATTGGTAAACATATAGGCATGGATCAGGATTCCCGATATCATCCCCGCGCAGAAGCACCAGCGGATGCGCTGCGGTATTTTTCCGAGAATCTCCTTTATCATATCCGTACTCTGCGTCATTCGTTTTGTCCTTTCTTTCTCCTGCCGCTCCCGCCATTTCCGTTTCTCAGGAGGCTCTTTCCCGCCGTCAGCTATCCTTTGCCATCGGCTATCCCTTCGCCGTCGGCTATCCCTTCGCCGTCCCTACAATCACACCATCCACATGCGTATAGTCCATGTCCGGGCTGACGCACATGGCCGCATCCGAAGCGCGATAAATGTACAGTGTATCCTCCCGCACATCCGCCAGCGCATCCAGAAGATCCTCCGCCGCCTCTGTCCGGATCGTCTGACATGCACTGCAGAAATCATTCACCGTCATCCCGCTCTCCCACGCATACACGGAAAGCTCGCTTACCAGATCCTCGTCCTCCAACAGATACGATACGAAAACCATGTGCTCGATATCATCATCTTCCGCCCATACCTCCCACTGCGCATCATCCAGCGGGCTTTCATACTCATAATCGGTGCTAAACTGCACCTGCCTCTGCATGAGCTGCCACTTTCCATCGGACACCTGAAGCACGGCGAAAATCAGAAGAAGCACCGCAGCCATACTCTGCCAGGGCATCTCCTTTTCCATGAAAACCACGCTTCCCAGAATGACCAGATAGACCACCGGCCAGATAAACCGCCCCGTAGTTCCAACCATTCCCCACAGCCTGGTCACCCAGACCGGAAGGGAATAGCTCGCTATCACTTCAGAACCCAAAGCTACCTGGGGAGACAGAGCGACCAGAACGCAAAGAAGCACCAGAAAAAGGAACGCCTCAGCATTTTCTCTTTTTCTCCGGTAGGGGCCGTCCGAAGCCGCTTCCCCGCGGCGTTTGAACGGAAAGCCCGCATTTGCAAAAATATTTTCCCTTCTGACAAACAGCCGGTACATCAGACGCAGAAACCAGGCAAAAAACCCCGCCGCCAGCGTCAAAAGAATGCCCGTTCCCGGAAATGCCAGCCCCTCCTCCGGATTGTCTCCATAAACCGGAAGAGCCTCCAGCACCTGGGACCAGCCCTGTGTGTTAAACAGTCCGTTCAGATTAAAACCGGACTGTCCAAGCGCGGTAAAGTCCGGAATATGCTCATGGGAAAAGCCTCCCAGAAGAGCGACCATTCCCACCGAACAGACACTGTAGGATATTATTGCAAGAAGCCCGTCTGCCACCCTCGTCTTTCTCACCAGATCCGCCAGAAAGAAGCTGATCAGAATCAGCGCGCAGATCGGAATGAAATAAAGCTGGATTCCCGCGGCCAGAATCCCTGCCACCCCCCAGCAGACCACGGCATGCGCGGCCTTCATCCTCGTCCTGCACAGGCCGAGATACAGGCAGGCAAGAATCAGCCACTGCGCACCCAGCGCCATATTTACCGTCATCTGTGAAAGCATGACGGGCGCGATGACGAAAAGCACGCTTCCCACAGCCGCCTCCGCCTTTTTTCCCACATAATGAAAAATAAGAAGAGCTCCGAAGGCTCCCTGCAGCGCAAAACAAAGAAGCCCCCACAGTCCGAAATACTGAAACTGATCCGGAAGAATTCCCCGGAAAAGCTTAAAGAACACCGCCAGAAGCGGAACGGAATCCGTAAAGATTACGGAAACCTCAAAAGGATATGACATCCGGTCCATCAGTCCGATCGGGAAGGTCCAGCTGCTGTCCCGAAAAAAGCACCAGCCAAGATAATGCTGCGTCAGATCTCCTCCCCCGAGCAGCCAGTCCGTATAGGCAACATTCAGCACATGAACGCCGTAAATACACAGAAATGTCACGATTCCGACCGCCATTCCCAGCAGCCAGACCATATTTTTCATCAACCAGGCAGATACGCCTTTTCCCTTTAACTTCCGCACTGTACCCGTTTTTCCTTCCATACGTCGCCCGCCGCCCCTCCGGAGGCAGCCCCGTTCCAAAACTGATGAAAGTATAACACTTTTCACGTCCGGAGACAACCGGAAACGGTTTTACGTTCCGGCCATCCGCTTTTCTTTTCAGGCAAAAAGAGCCTGTGAAAAAACAGATTCACGTTTTTTCACAGGCTCTTCTTATCCAATCCTGCTTCCTGCCGCGCGATGCGCGACGTCCGTACTATTTAAAACAGCTTCACCTTATCCTTCGCCTTCGGCAGCACCACCTTGTCCAGATGCCAGATATCATCCACATACTCCTGAATGGTTCTGTCAGAGCTGAACTTGCCGCTGCAGGCAACGTTCAGGATCGCGCTTCTCGCCCAGGCCTTTTCATCGCGGTAGAAGGCCTCGATTCTTCTCTGCGCTTCCGCGTAAGGCTTGAAATCCTTCAGAATGAAATACATATCCGCCCTTGAGGTGTTCTGAGTATTCAGCAGGGAATTGTACAGCGGGCGGAACAGCTCCGTATCATAGGGAGCAAAGGTTCCGTTGATGAGCTGCATCAGCACTCTGCGGATATCCGGATCGTTGTTGAAGATATCCATCGGATTATAGCCGCCGAAGTTTTCATAATGAATGACCTCGTCGGAGGAGAGGCCGAAGATCACGGCATTCTCCGCGCCGACCTCTTCCACGATCTCCACATTGGCGCCGTCCATGGTGCCCAGGGTGATCGCGCCGTTCAGCATGAACTTCATGTTTCCGGTGCCGGACGCTTCCTTGCTGGCCGTGGAAATCTGCTCGGATACATCCGCAGCGGCAAAGATCCATTCCGCATTGGAAACCTTATAGTCCTCGATAAACACCACCTTGATTCTTCCGCCGATGGCAGGATCGTTGTTTACCACATCCGCTACGGCGTTGATCAGCTTGATGGTCAGCTTCGCGTTCACATATCCGGCCGCCGCCTTGGCTCCGAAGATAAAGGTTCTCGGATAGAAGTCGGTCTCCGGGTGATCCTTCAGCTCATTGTACAGGTACATGATATGAAGGATGTTGAGAAGCTGTCTCTTGTACTCATGGAGACGCTTCACCTGCACGTCGAAAATGGAGCGGGGATCCACCTGGATGCCGTTATGCTCCAGAATATATTTTGCAAGACGCACCTTGTTCTGGTACTTGATGTTCATGAACTCGCGCTGCGCCTTCTCGTCGTCCGCATAGATCTTCAGGCCGCTGATTTTGGACAGATCCGTGATCCAGTCGTTGCCCACATGGTTGCTGACCCAGGAGGCAAGAAGCGGATTGCCGTGCAGCAGGAATCTTCTCTGCGTAATGCCGTTGGTCTTGTTATTGAATTTTTCAGGCATCATCTCATAGAAATCCTTCAGCTCCTGGTGCTTCAGAATTTCCGTATGAAGCTTCGCAACACCGTTTACGGAGTAACCGGCCACGATGGCGAGATGCGCCATTTTCACCTGTCCGTCGTAAATGATGGCCATCTTCGCGATTTTCTGCTGGTTGCCGGGATACTGTCTGGCTACCTGCTCCAGGAATCTCCTGTTGATCTCTTCCACGATCTGATAAATTCTGGGAAGCAGTCTGGAGAACAGCTCAATGGGCCACTTTTCCAGAGCCTCGGCCATGATGGTATGGTTGGTGTATGCACAGGTCTTGGTGGTCACTTCCCAGGCTTCCTCCCAGGACAGATAGTAATCATCCATCAGGATACGCATGAGCTCTGCAATGGCAACCGTGGGATGGGTGTCGTTGAGCTGGAAAGTCACCTTCTCATGGAACTTACGGATGTCGTCATGCTTCTTCATATATTTGGCAACAGCGGCCTGAACGGAAGCGGAGATGAAGAAATACTGCTGCTTCAGGCGAAGCTCCTTGCCCGCATAGTGGTTGTCATTAGGATAAAGAACCTCGACGATGTTTCTCGCCAGATTCTCCTGTTCCACCGCCTTCTGGTAATCTCCCTTATCAAAGGAATCCAGCTTGAAGCACTCCACAGGCTCCGCATCCCAGATGCGCAGGGTATTCACGATGCCGTTCCCATAACCGACGATCGGAAGATCATAGGGAATCGCCTTTACGGACTGATATCCCTCCTGCTTAAAGCAGTTGCGGCCGTTTTCATCCACATACACGTTCACATAACCGCCGAACTTCACTTCCTTGGCATATTCCGGGCGGCGCAGCTCAAAGGGATTGCCGTCTGCCAGCCAGTTATCCGGCACCTCCACCTGATAACCGTCGCGGATCTGCTGCTTGAACATACCATAGCGGTAACGGATGCCGCAGCCATAAGCGGCATACCCCAGGGTGGCCAGGGAATCCAGGAAGCAGGCCGCCAGCCTTCCAAGGCCTCCGTTTCCCAGCGCCGCATCCGGTTCCTGATCCTCGATCACATTGATATCCACGCCAAGCTCTTCCAGAGCCTCGGCCACCTCGTCATAGGCCTGCAGGTTGATCAGATCATTGCCCAGAGCGCGTCCCATCAGGAATTCCATGGACAGATAATACACCATCTTGGGATCCTCTTTCTCATATTCCTTCTGGGTTGCCATCCAGTTGTCGACGATTACGTCCTTGACGGCGTAGGCGACCGCCTGAAAGATCTGCTGGTCCGTCGCTTCTTCAAGGGTCTTGCGGTAAAGCGTCTTGATATTGTAAAGCACGCTTCTTTTGAAAAGCTCCTTGTCAAAATTCTGAATTGCCGGTTTCTTTAACATGGATTTCCTCCTCGTCTCCTTTTCTCTGGTATATGTTTTCAATGAATAGAACGGATGCATTCAACAATCATCCTTTCAGTATATCCGCTATTCGGCATATCAGGTATAGTGTACACCAGATTGACAGATATGAAAACAATTATTTTGTAAAAATCAGTATAAATCTCGCTCTCCATGCGGGCAGAACGGCTCTTTTACGTTCCGCATCGACGCAGAAAGGCCGCCGCAGGGATCTGCTTCTTCTTCAGAAATGTTTCTGCAGAGTCCCTGCGGCGGCCTGATCAAACTGTTATCCGGTTCTCCGCGGCCTGTCCGGCCGTGCTTATTTTTAAAATGGCATTATTCCGCCGTCTTTTCCACGCAGATGGTTACCTTCTCTCCGTTCACGTTCCATTCCTTTGAAACGCCGAAGGTTTCCCCGGACGTGATGGAGTCCGCAAGCACCTTGCCTGCGATGGCATCACGGTTGCCCTGAGCGATCTGAGCGATCTTCTCGTTTCCGGAGAAGGAGATGCGGATGTGGTCCATCACCTCGAAGCCGGCTTCCTTTCTCATGGTCTGAATCTTGCTGATGATCTCATTCACGTTGCCTTCCTCGATCAGCTCCTCAGACAGATTGGAATCCAGAACCACCGTCATATTGGCATCCGCCTCGGACACGTAGCCCTCCTTCTGGGTCATTTCAATAAGAAGGTCGTCCTTCGTCAGGCTCACCTGCACGCCGTTCACCTCAAAGGTGAGAGCTCCCTTTTCATTCAGCTCATCCATGGCCGCATTGCCGTCCAGAGATGCCAGTTTTTTCTGGATGCCGCCCAGCTGCTTGCCGTATTTCGGGCCAACCGTGCGAAGCTGCGGTTTGAAGGTATAGGTGGTAAAGTCTCTCACATCGTCCGTAAACACCACTTTTTTCACATTCAGCTCGTCCTCGATGATCTCTCTGTAGAAATCGTCCAGGGCGTGATCCGCCTTCACGAACATGGTTCCGATGGGCTGGCGGTTCTTGATGTTGGCCGTATTTCTGCAGGCACGTCCCATCACGACGATGTCCAGAACCTCTTCCATGTCCTCTTCCAGCTTCTTATCCACAAATGCGGCATCCGCCTTAGGATAGTCGCACAGGTGTACGCTTTCCGGCGCGTTTTTATCCAGCCCTCTGACCAGATTCAGGTAGATTTCCTCCGCCATGAAGGGGATCATGGGCGCGGAAAGCTTTGCCAGGGTGACCAGCGCGGTGTACAGGGTCATGTAGGCGTTGATCTTGTCCTGTTCCATACCCTTTGCCCAGAAGCGCTCACGGCTTCTTCTCACGTACCAGTTGCTGCACTCATCCACGAAATCCTGCAGGGCTCTTGCAGCCTCGGGAATCTGGTAGTTATCCAGTCTGGTGTCCACCTCAGTGATCAGGGTGTTCAGGCGGCTTAACAGCCACTTATCCATCACGGACAGCTTATCGTATTCCAGCTTATATTTTGTGGCATCAAACTCATCGATATTCGCATACAGCACGAAGAAGGCATAGGTGTTCCACAGCGTTCCCATGAACTTCCTCTGTCCCTCGATCACCGCCTTGCCATGGAAGCGGCTGGGCAGCCAGGGCGCGCTGCTGGAATAGAAATACCAGCGGATGGCATCCGCGCCGTATTCCTCCAGAGCGTCGAAGGGATCGATGGCATTGCCCTTGGATTTGCTCATCTTCTGGCCGTTCTCATCCTGCACCAGTCCCAGAACGATCACGTTCTCAAAGGAGCTTTTATCGAACAGCAGAGTGGATTCCGCCAGCAGGGAATAGAACCAGCCTCTGGTCTGATCCACCGCCTCGGAAATGAACTGAGCCGGGAACTGCTTTTCAAAGGTTTCCTTATTTTCAAACGGATAATGATGCTGGGCGAAGGGCATTGCGCCGGAGTCGAACCAGCAGTCGATCACCTCAGGCACTCTCTTCATCGGCTTGCCGCACTTCGGGCAGGGGATGGTGATGGCGTCGATATACGGACGGTGCAGCTCCACGGTCTTTGCCTCCGGATTGCCGCTTAATTCCTCCAGCTCCTGTCTGCTTCCCACGGAAAGCATCTCGCCGCATTCACACTGCCAGATGTTTAAGGGCGTGCCCCAGTAACGATTTCTGGAAAGTCCCCAGTCCTGTACATTCTCCAGCCAGTCTCCGAAACGGCCCTTGCCGATGGATTCCGGGATCCAGTTGATGGTATTGTTGTTGGCGATCAGATGCTCCTTCACAGCGGTCATCTTGATGAACCAGGATTCTCTCGCATAGTAGATCAGGGGCGTATCGCAGCGCCAGCAGAAGGGATAGCTGTGCTCAAATTTGGGCGCGGAAAACAGCAGATTCTTCTCCGCCAGGGCCTTCAGCACCTCCGGATCCGCATCCTTAACGAACATGCCCGCCCAGGGCGTTTCCTTCGTCATGTCGCCCTTTGCGTCCACCAGCTGTACGAAGGGCAGGTCATATTTGCGGCCCACGTTCGCGTCGTCCTCACCGAAGGCAGGAGCGATGTGAACCACGCCCGTGCCGTCTGTCAGCGTAACATAGGTATCGCAGGTCACATAGAACGCTTTCTTGTGCTGTCTTTCACAGGTTTCCACCGCGCAGTCAAACAGCGGCACATACTCCTTGTATTCCAGGTCCTTTCCCTGATATCTCTCCAGGACCTCATAAGCGGGCGTTCCGGCTTCCTTATCGGCCAGCTCTCCCAGCACCGTATCCAGCAGGGCTTCCGCCATATAATAGGTAAAGCCGTCCGCCGCCTTCACCTTTGCGTAGGTCTCATTCGGATTCACGCACAGCGCCACATTGGACGGAAGCGTCCAGGGCGTGGTAGTCCATGCCAGAATATAGGCGTCCTCATCCTTCACCTTAAAGCGGGCAACGGCGGAACGTTCCTTCACATCCTTATACCCCTGCGCCACCTCATGGGAGGAAAGAGGGGTACCGCAGCGAGGGCAGTAGGGCACGATCTTGAAGCCCTTGTAAAGGAGGCCCTTATCCCAGATTTTCTTTAACGCCCACCACTCGGATTCGATATAGTCATCATGATAGGTCACGTAGGGATTATCCATGTCGGCCCAGAAGCCAACCTTACGGGAGAAATCCTCCCACATGCCCTTGTATTTCCATACGCTCTCCTTACACTTCTCGATGAAGGGAGCGATGCCGTATTCCTCGATCTGCTCCTTGCCGTCCAGGCCAAGCGCCTTTTCCACCTCCAGCTCCACCGGAAGACCGTGGGTGTCCCAGCCCGCTTTTCTGGGAACCATATAGCCCTTCATGGTGCGGTATCTGGGGATCATGTCCTTGATTGCGCGGGTCTCCACATGGCCAATATGGGGCTTGCCGTTAGCGGTCGGCGGTCCGTCATAAAAGGTATAGGTCGGACAGCCTTCTCTGATCTTCAGGCTCTTCTCAAAAATCTTGTTCTCTTCCCAGAATTTCTCGATTTCCTTTTCCCGGCCCACAAAATTCAGGTCGGTGTTCACTTTTTCATAAAGCGGCATCTTCTTCCTTCCTTTCTGCATGATCGATATCTGCTGCATATGCAAGCCGATTGCTCCGTACCTTCGGTACTCCCGCAGTGCGATCCATCAGCTTTTTATACGATAGGGAAGGAACTTCCCTATCGTATAAAAAAGCCCCGTCCTGTAAAAGGACGAGGCTCCGCTCGCTGTACCACCCGTTACATCATACGTCCGTACCGTCAGGCAGACGCCTTCCGGAAATTTCGGATTATATGGCTTCCCGTAACGGAGGAATTCCGGCTCCGCCTACTTGAGTTTCCTCTTTCAGCCCGCAGCTCCGAAGTGATCTTCTCCATTTCCTACTCGCACCGGACTTCCACCCGCACCGGCTCGCTGTGACCTTTCCGAAATGGATACTGTCTTCTTCCCAGCTTTTATCAGTGTCTGCGGGTATTATAAAGCCCGCAAAGCCGCATTGTCAAGGGATTGCGAGAAAAATCTGCTTATGATAAGATGAGGGCATTACAGTTCACTCGTCCGCCGCAGCCAGGCAGCTGTCGTGCTTGCACGAACAGATGACTGGCTACGGATGGACGAAAGGCACTCGCTCCATCGTGCCGCGCCAGTTTATGAGCATAGCTGCGAAGCAGCGGAGAGCGCGGAGCGCGGCTTTGCGAATGGCGCGGAGTGAACTGTTTCATAAGGTAGTCACAAACGCAAAGGACAATATGAGGCGGAGGTAATGATATCAGTTATGGAATCGATCAGGCATTACGGGAAAACCGTTGTTTATAATGTCAGCCAGTATCTGCGCTGGCTTTTTCTGGGGGCCGTAACCGGTCTGGTGGTAGGACTCATCGCGGCAGCCTTCTCTCATTGTCTGACGCTGGCGACGGCTTTCCGGACCTCTCACCGTTATCTGTTTCTCCTGCTTCCCGCAGGTGGCCTGGCGATCGTGTTTCTGTATAAAGCGCTTCATTATGAAAATAATCACGGGACGGATTCCATCATTGAAAGCATCCACACGAAGGTTGCCATCCCGTTGAAAATGGCCTTCCTGATCTTCGTCTCCACCGTCATCACCATCTTTTTCGGCGGTTCTGTGGGCCGGGAAAGCGCGGCGCTGCAGATGGGGGCGTCTCTGGGAACTTCTGTCGGGAATCTGTTTCACCTCAGTGAAAAGGATAAAAAGACCATTCTGATGAGCGGTATGGCTGCAGCCTTCTCCGCTCTGTTCGGCACGCCCATGACCGCTTCCTTTTTCGCCATGGAGGTTTCCAGTGTGGGCATCATGTACTATGCCGCTCTGGTTCCCTGCATCTGCGCGGCTCTGATTGCCAGGCAGACCGCCCTGTTTCTGGGCGTTCAGACGGATGTATTCCGCGCGCCCAACTCCCTGGAGCTTTCTCTGCCCTCCGGGCTGAAGGTGATTTTTCTCGCCGCCTGCTGCGCTGCTGTAAGTATCCTGTTCTGTCTCATGCTTCAGCTCATGCACATGCTCATGGCCCGCTTTTTCAAGAATCTGTATCTGCGCATCGTTGCCGGAGGCTTTCTCATCATCCTGCTCACCCTCCTTGTCAGAAGCCAGGACTATCTGGGAACCGGAATGGATATCATTGAGCAGGCCCTTGCCGGAAACACGCTTCCCTGGGCCTTTGCGCTGAAAATCCTGTTCACAGCCATCACCATCGCCGCAGGGTATAAGGGCGGAGAGATCGTGCCCTCCCTTTTCATCGGCGCCACCTTCGGCTGCTTCCTCGGCCCCCTCATCGGCCTTCCGGCTTCCCTGGGTGCGGCCGTCGGCATGGTTTCTCTGTTCTGCGGCGTCACCAACTGCCCGGTGGCCTCCCTGCTCATTTCTTTTGAGCTGTTCGGTTTCAGCGATGCCTATTATTTCCTCATTGCTATTGCCACCAGCTACATGCTCTCCGGCTATTTCAGTCTCTACCACACCCAGCGGATCACCTATTCCAAGTTTGAGAACCGCTTTGTGGACCGCCCGACCAGCAGCTGGTTTTCCTGATGACAGTGACTGCTTCGCAGTCCTGATTCAAAATGGATAACACGTGCTTACGTACAGGCACGACGCGTGTTGTCCATTCTGAATCGACTGTAAATAGTAACTGGTGATGGAAAAATTCTCATCTTCCCCCTGAAATGCTTGCGTTCCATAAAAATTGCGGTTATGATATGGATAACTAATGCACAGAAAGGGGAAGGCCTCATGCAAACACGCAATCTCACCCTCATGACCGATCTGTATGAACTGACGATGATGCAGGGATATTTCCGGAATATGGACCGGAACGAAACGGTTATTTTCGACGCCTTTTACCGGAATAACCCTATGGAATCCGGTTATGCCATCTGCGCCGGGCTTCAGCAGGTCATTGAATATATTGAAAACCTGCATTTCGGGGAAGAAGAGCTTTCCTATCTGAGGAGCCTCGGTATCTTCGATGAGGATTTTCTGGACTATCTGAAAACCTTCCGTTTCTCCGGAAGCGTCTACGCCATTCCGGAAGGAAGTGTCATGTTTCCCCGGGAACCCATGATCAAGGTGATTGCCCCGATCATGGAGGCCCAGCTCGTGGAAACCGCCATTCTGAACATCGTCAATCACCAGAGCCTGATTGCCACCAAGACCTCCCGGGTCTGCTATGCTGCAAGAGGAGACGGAATCATGGAATTCGGCCTGCGCCGGGCGCAGGGTCCGGATGCCGGCATCTATGGTGCAAGGGCGGCCATGATCGGCGGCTGCATCGGAACCAGCAATGTTCTGGCCGGACAGATGTTTGATGTCCCCGTAAAGGGAACGCACGCCCACAGCTGGATCATGAGCTTTCCGGACGAATACACCGCGTTTAAAACCTATGCGGACATGTACCCCTCCGCCTGTATCCTGCTGGTGGATACCTATGATACCTTAAAATCCGGCGTTCCCAATGCCATCCGCGTTTTCACCGAGATGCGGGATGCCGGCATTCCGCTGACCTTCTACGGCATCCGTCTGGACAGCGGCGACCTGGCCTATCTCTCCAAAAAGGCCAGAAAAATGCTGGATGAAGCAGGATTTACGGATGCGGTCATTTCCGCCTCCAACGACCTGGATGAATATCTGATCGACAGCCTGAAGGCCCAGGGCTGTACGGTGACCTCCTGGGGTGTGGGAACCCACATGATCACCTCGAAAAACTGGCCTTCCTTCGGCGGCGTGTACAAGCTGGCCGCCATCATGGACGAAAACGGGAATTTCGTTCCCAAGATCAAACTCTCCGAGAACAGCGAAAAGATCACCAATCCCGGAAACAAGGTCATCCACAGGATCTATGAAAAGGAAACCGGAAAGATTAAGGCGGATCTGATCGCCCTCGCGGACGAAATCTTCCGGGAGGATGAACCGATCCTGCTGTTCGATCCGCTGGAGCCCTGGAAGAAAACCCTCCTGCCCGCCGGAAGCTTTACTCTCCGCGAGCTGATGGTTCCTGTTTTTCTGGACGGAAAATGTGTATACACCTCTCCCAGCGTTATGGAAATCCGGGATTATTGTCAGAAGGAACTGGGTACCCTGTGGGATGAGACCAGACGTCTCGTCAACCCCCATCAGGTTTATGTGGATCTTTCCCAAAAACTGTATGATACCAAGCTGAAGCTGCTGGATCAGATGGGACAGGTCTGAACAAATCCTGACTGCCGGTGTTTTCGCAGCCGTGTGAGCCGCTCTCATCTAACTAACAAAAACAGGGAGGAACCTTATGCTTAAAATTGTTACCGATTCCGCTTCCGATCTGCCCGAGGAGATCATTAACCGTTATGGGCTTCACGTCATCCCCACCCCTGTGGTCATCGATGACGTGGATTATCTGGATGGAAAAACCATAAAAACGAAGGAATTTTACAATATTCTTGATGACACCAGCCGGAATGTGCGCACCTTTCACATCAATCCGGCCATGTTTGAGGACGCCTTCCGTCCCTATGCGGAACGGGGAGACAGTGTGATCTATCTGTGCTTCTCCACGGGAATCGCCGGGACCTTCAATGCCGCCAATATCGCACGGACAAACCTTCTGGAAGACTACCCCGACTTCGACCTGACCATCTTCGATACCAAATGCGCCTCCGCAGGTTTCGGCCTTCTGGTGCGCAAGCTTTTAATCATGCAGGAGCACGGAGCGTCGAAGGAACTGCTCCTTGATGCCGCCGAATTTTACCGTGCGCATATCCGCCATGTGTTCACGGTCAATACGCTGGCCTATCTGATCAAAGGCGGACGGCTTTCCAAATTCAAAGGAAATATTGCTGAAGCCCTTGACATGAAGCCTATCCTGATCGTTGACACAAATGGTTCTCTGCAGGTTTTAAAGACCGTGAGGGGCCGCAAAAAATCCCTGAAAACCCTCGTGGATTATGCTGCCGAATACAGCGTGGAGCCGGAAAAACAGCTTTTCTCTCTCTGTCACGGCGAGGATGAAGAAGCCATCCGCCTGCTGACGGACATGGTAAAAGAAAGACTCCATCCCGCTGATATCATGATCTCCATCGTGGGATGCGCCATCGGCGCACACACAGGCCGCGGCATTGCCGCCATCTGCTTCCTGGACGCTTCGGAAGAAAAGTACAGGAAGTATCTGGACTGATATGGGAAGCACAGCGCTTCCCATCCTCAGCGCTCTTTTTGCGGCGTTCTGGGGAACCATATATTTTTGGAACCGGAAAAGAAAGAAAAAATGGCCTCTTTTTTTCAAGGCTGCAGCCACCTGCATGCCTTTTGGGGAGGCTTTTTTCTATTGCCTTTCGGACGGTTTCCAGAGCCCGGTCCGTCTGGCCATCATGACAGCAGCTCTTTTCTGCGCGGCCGCAGATGTACTCCTTGAGCTTCATTTCTTAGCCGGCATGACGGTTTTTGCCCTGGGACATATCTGCTTTCTTGCCGCCCTGCTTCATGCCGTGCCGCTTTCTCCCCGGCATTTTCTCTTCTTTCTGCTGCTGTTCGCCGCAAGCCTTCTGTTCCATGGAAGGCAGCTGTCCAAAACAGGAAAGCTGGCCCTTCCCATCGTCCTCTACGGCGCCCTGCTTTCCGCCATGACTGCTGCGGCTCTGGCCGCTCTGCGCATCTCTCCCATGGCCGCGGCGGGAGCCCTGCTCTTTTACCTTTCCGACAATATGATCTGCCTGCGGCTTTATAAGCCCGGACGCTCCAACACCTTTTCCGTCTTCGTTCTCATTTTCTATTATTCCGCCGTGTGGCTGCTTTGCAGTTCAGCCCGTTTTTTCTGAAGGCATCCCTGTGAAATGCTCATTCGAAATCCGGTGAATGCGTTCCCATCTCCGTTTTTCTGCCTGCGCCGTTTACTCCTGCGGCCACACAATCCGGCTACAGCCGTTAAAGGCCGCAAACCGCCGGATACACCGCTCCAGCGCCGTGTCAAACGTTTTTGTCCGGTGCACGCCCTCCTCCGGCCAGATATGCTTCACGAGAAGATACCTGCCGCCTTCCCCCGCCACCGCTTCCACACGTCCGGCAAAGCTGTCCCCATAGAGCAGGGGCAGGACGTAGAAGCCATATTTTCTCTTCGGCTGCGGCGTATAGATTTCCCAGGTATACTCAAAACCGAACAGCTCCCGGATCAGCCTCCGGTCCCACAGCAGACAGTCCAGAGGCGCGAGCAGCTCACACCTCTTTCCGCCCGGAATCCTCTCCTGCCGGATCTCTTCCAGAAGGGGCGCATCCTCCGCCAGACAGTAAAGCATGTCTCTCATCCCCTCCACTCTCACCTCACAAAGCTTCCCTCCCTCCATGAGCTTCCTGAAGACATCCTTTCGCTGATCCGCCTTCAGGCCGGGAATGCCAAGCCAGACGTCCGAGGGGCGGTTCCACATCAGGCCCACCGCGCCGATACGGCGCAGTACGCGCCAGCGCTGATGCGCCGCGTCGTCCGTAAGGGGATCGGGCGCGTCAAGAAGCGTCCGCGGCAGATACCTGTCCGCCAGATCATAAAACTTCCTCGCTCCCTTTTTATGATGGATGATCAGCTCCCCGGTGGAGTAAAGCTGCTCCAGAGCCGCCCGCGCGGCATTGGACTTTCCTCCCCAGTTTCCACTCCAGTGAATATGGGAATGCCAGTAAACCTCTCCCTCAATGGGCAGGCTGTCGGAACTGGCCGGGCCATGCTCCCGAAGCCAGGAAACGGCCTGCTCCTCCAGCTGATCAAGCCCCTCGAACCGACGGCCGCCCTCCCTGGCAGCCCGGCGATAACGTTCAAAATACGGCCAGTCCTCCACCGGCCAGATGGACAGGTTCTTGTCCGGATAGTCCACCAGGCTGCGCTCCTCATACAGAAGCTCATAGAGCATCCCTTTTGTAAAGCCCTTCACCCGAGACTGCAGCACCAGCTCCGCATTTTTACCGCAGACATCCACCGGATCGAACTGGATACATCCTGCCTGCCGCACATACTGAAGCGCCCCCTGCTTTCCCACGAAGCGGTATGTTCCCAAAAGCCCCTGTTTTCGCAGAATAAACTGCCTTGCCTGCCGGTTCGTAAGCGTTATCATTTTTTCCTCCATGTCGAAGTGTTGCTGAGGTACGCGCGCCGAACCTCCAGTTCAGCGCCGCGATCACCGGATTTGCGACGCTCCGGCGCAAATCTTCCCTCCTTCATCTCAGGGAATGATTCCCTGCGCATCAGCTTACAACAGATTTCCTTTTATCCAGCGCGCGACTCCGTCCTTCTGATTGGATTCGCACACCTCTCTGGCAGCACTTTTTACAATTTCCAGCGCATTGCTGACTGCGATTCCCTTTCCACATTTTTCTATCATTTCCAGATCGTTATAATCGTCTCCGAAGGCGATGACGTCGTCCATCCTGATCTGATATCGTTCCGCCAAAAATGAAATCGCATGATATTTCGTGGCCAATCGATTCATGATCATTCCGATTTTATTCTCTGACAGTTGAATATACAGTTCGTCAGGCAGCAATGCCTTATATTTTTCCATTTCGCCCAGGGAAGTAACCTCTACGATGATTTTATCAGCCGTTTTTCCTTTTAACTGAGCGAAGGTTTCACAGGATATGTATTCCGCTCCGGGCCACAGACGGTCGGCATCAAAATTGGCATATAATACATCTGCCGCTTCGACCGCAATATTGGAAAACGGATACTTTTTCAATATTGCCAGCACCAGCTCACCTGCGTTTTTTACGCCATATCCGCCTGTTGTTCTGCCCTTTTCCTGTATCACTGCCCCATTATGAAAGATACCTGAATCCAGGTTCAGCATTTTCATATATTCGCTGGCCGCCCTGACAGGCCTCGCTGTTGCGGCCACGAAAATGCCGCCTTCGCTTTGATATTTTTTTATGACGTCAATCGTGAAGTCGGAAACAGTCTTATCATCCCTTAACAGCGTTCCGTCCAGATCGGTCACAATCATTCCGGCTTTCATTATCTTTTTCCTCCCATCTCCTGTAAACAAATCTTATCACATTTCATTCTTTCTGTGGATATTTTGTCATGAAATAACCTTTTTCTCTTCATTTTTAGTCATGGTGTTTCAAGTGCAAAGAAAAAGAAGCCGCGGCAGCTGCTCACATCGGAGCAACAGCCGCGGCTTCCTTATGACATCGGAAAGAACCATTCACTGTTCCATCTGTCTTCCCAGAAAACCCGCAGCGGACAGAACAAGCTTCTGTTCCACCTCGCCCATTCTGGCCTTTGCATCGTTGTTCAGAAGCACCGCCGCGCCGATCACGTCTCCCTCGCAGATGATCGGACTGATCGCTTCGTTGGCATACTCTGTTTCGCCCTCTCCCTCACCGGAAATGAGAATAAAATTCTTATCCCCCTTCGAAGCCAGAATGTTCTCCCTTCTCTCAATGGCTTCCTCCAGCTGGCTGCTGATGCTTTTTCCGAGAAGGGCCTTGCAGCCTCCGGCGGCAGCGATGAACTGATCCCGGTCCGCAATCAGCGCCATCTGTCCGGATACCTGCGCCAGGCTCTCCGCATACTGTCGGGCAAAGGTGCTCATTTCCCCGATGGGCGAATATTTTTTCAAAATGATCTCGCCCTCCCTGTCGGTAAAAATTTCCAGCGGATCGCTCTCCCGGATGCGCAGGGTTCTCCTGATTTCCTTCGGGATGACGATCCGGCCCAGATCATCTATCCTTCTGACTATTCCTGTTGCTTTCATATTTTTCAATTCCTCCGATTTCTGACAATGATACTTCCAGCCTGCGTTTTTTATTGTCCTGCAGGTATTTCATGCCGTTATCTGCTTTCGGCATCTGACGTATGCCGTTTTACCATGCTGTTAGTATCTGTCAGAATTGGAGAATTATGCGCCGCTTCCGGGATTTTCCGAATGAAAAGTATATCAGAAAAAATTACAGCCTTTTCCCATCTTCAAAAGCACTTTTCATCAACCCGCCCTCTTCTTCAGATGTCATTTTAGAGGTATGTATGAGAATATCCCGCACCTGCATTCCTCTTGCCTCAAAGTCATGCAGATACCAGTCATACGCCTTCCTGTAAGCGTCCGTATCCGCATTTCCCTGGGAAAATACGCCGATCACCTGAATGCCGGGATGAATGCGCGGAATGCCTTTTCCGTCTGCCATCATCATCAGACAGTAATGCCGGTTCATGTAAGTGATCATCGGTCCGGAGATCTGGCCGCAGTAATTGGGGGCAGCCAGAACCAGAGCACCGCATTCCTGCAGATCCCGCCAGTAAGGCTTCAGATCATCCTCAAGAATACAGTCGCACCAGTGCGCCTTACAGTAGCCGCAGGCCTGACAGCCGCGGATGTTCATATCCTTCAGAGAATAGATTTTTACCTCATGTCCCGCTTCCTCTGCACCGCGCAGAACCTCACGCGCGAGCGAAGAAGACGGTCCGTCTGCATGGGGACTTCCCAGAATGCCAAGTACCTTCATATACGCCTCCGTTCCGATGCGTTTCCCGCATCATTCTGTCATCCAGTCATATTTTCCTGAAAAAACTCCTGAAATCCTGAAATACCCTTCTTCATGGCTTCCGGCCACCTCCCTCTTTGTTTCCCCTTCCAACAGGTAACATTTCTTCTCCTGAGGACATGGAATCCACACGTCAGCAGCCGCTCCGACCGGAATTTCTGTCTGCATCCGGACACCCTTCTCTGTCTTTTCACATTCCAGCCGCACAAAGCCATGCACCGTAAAAACAGAACCCTTTACCAGGTTCATCCCTTCTTCCAGCCATGGCTGAATGCGCAGGGTATCATAACCGGGTGTCAAGGGCGCGATTCCCAGCATATGGCGGCACAGCCATTCCTTAACATGTCCCATCATGGCATGATTGCGGGAACGTCCCAGACCATTCCAGAGCTCCGTATAATTCCAGAATTCCGGAAGAGTCGTCAACCCATGATCCACATGATGCCGATAGCTCGGTTCCGTCGGATTCATCACCATCCGATAAACCACATCATTTTTCCCGTTTTCCGCCAGCGCGCAGAAAACCTGTTTCAGACCAACCTCTCCAGAGGTGAGATGATCACCTTTCACCGAAACAGCCTGCAGAAGTCCCTCCAGCGCCCTTCTCTTCTCTTCCGGGCGCGCAATGCCGGAAAACAGAACACATCCAAAGCTCGCCTGACTGCCGTTTCCATAAATACCGCTTTCCTGACAGAAGCATTCCTCATCTCCATAAAAGCCTCTGCGAATCCGTTCTGCCAGTTCCGCGTACCGTTTTGCGTCCTCCGGCTGCTCCAGAATATCCGCAATCCGGGCCACAGTGTCCGCAATCAGATAGAAAGCGCAGGTGGCAACCAGTGTTGTAGGCGTATTTTCATGCAGCTGCCCCCACTCTCCCATATGCGCATAGTCCTTCAGGACACCGTCTGTGGATTCCCTTTCCAGATGAGAAACATATCCTTTCATCATTGTATAATTCTCTTTCAGGATGCGCCTGTCTCCATATTCCATGTAATAGTACCATGGCGTCATCACACAGGCTCCGCCCCAGTTTGGATCCTTGTACAGCCTTCCGATCCGGAAATACTCCGGTGCAATGCCAGGAACAAATCCTTCACATTCTGTTTCGGCCTTTTCCAGGCGGGAAAAGTCAGCTCCAGGATACTTTTCTGTGTTCTCCGGAATTCCCTTTTCCTCCCCACTTCCCTTTTTCACCTGCGCATCCCGCATATCCGCCATGATTTTCGGGATCCACGCCCGGATATCATAACCTGCCGCCATGGAAGAGAACATGAGCTGTGTGGTTTCCAGCCAGCCCAGTTTTTCAATCTGAGGACAATCGGTAAAACTGAACATCATATTGCTTTCAATGGACCGGTCCGTAATCTGATTTATCCTGTTAATGATTTCATTATCCGTTTCAAAATCGGACACTTTTTCGTTCATCATGCGAACCGCACAGCCTTCAAAATTCTCCGGCACAGGAATTCCGGGAAATCCTTCCACCTCCACATATTGAAAGCCGTGGTAGCAAAAACGGGGATGCCACTGCTCCTCTCCCGTTCCAGCGCATATATAGCTGTCCATGACACGGCACTGATAAAGGGTATCGCAGCTCTGAGTACAGGAAGCCTGATCCACACCGCTTCCATCAGCCTTTTGCACCTCGGCAGGATACAGCCTGATCTGTGTTCCGGCATATTTTTCCGTACCGGTCAGTTTCAAATTCACAAATCCCGCGCTGTTCTTTCCCATGTCCACCATCCAGTTTCCGTTGGAAAGAGGTCTGACGCTTACTGCCGTCCAGCTCTCCCAGATGCGGACGGACGGAAATTCCTTTCCGGCAAGCTTTCCCTTCGGCGGTTCCATAACAGCCGCCTGCTGCCAGTCGGAAATATCTGTCCCTGGCTCGTCCCAGCCGGCGAGCTCCTTCGCCCTCACAGAGTCATAATCCTCTCCACCGTACCAGTTCTGAAAGGTAATGGCACTCTCAGTAATTTTCCAGGAGGAATCACTGATCGCCGTCGTTTCCACCCTTCCATCAGAAAAGGTCAGTTCCACCTGTGCCAGAAGCTTCACATCACCGCAGATTCCATCCCTCAGATAAATGGTATCATCCTTCTGATACCGATGCTTTTCCGACAGAATTCCGTCTCCCAGCTTCATTACCGGGGAAACCGCATAATTGGCATACTGTCCATTTCCCAGGATCACACCCAGGGCATTTTCCCCTTCCTTCAGAAAAGGCAGAATATCATATGCCACATAATATATCCGCTTTTCATATTCGCTCTCTCCTGGTTCAAACAGAGCATCTGTCACCGCGTTTCCATTCACGGATGCCACGAAAATGCCAAGTCCGCTGATATACAGTCTGGCTCTCTTCACCGCATTTAACTCCCGTACCTGAAACCTTTTCGCCAACGATGGAGCGGAGGATTTGTCTCCCCTGAAATCATCACCCCGGCCAATCCAGTTTCCTTTCCAGTCTGCCGTATTCAGGAGGCCCATTTCAAAATATGCCTCTTCGCTCCAGTCTGATACGTCGTTCCTGCTGTCCCAGACACGTACCTTCCAGTATACTCCCTTCCTTGAAGAGAGCGGTGCTCCAGCATAAGTCACTGCATAATTCTTCCCTTCCATTACCCTTCCACTGTCCCACAGGTCAGCTTTTCCTTCATGAAGCAGCCCGGACCGGGATGCAGCCAGAATCTGATATGCCTGCTGTCTGTCACCCTTCAGTTCGGAATGCAGCCGCCAGGACAGGCCTGGCTGCGTACATTCCAGCCCCAGAGGATTTTTCAGGTTCTGCGCCATAAGATCTGTGATTCTCATTGTCTCAAATATCCTTTCCAGGTTCTTTTCTATTTTACCCCTTCACGGAGCCTACTGTCATTCCTTTTACGAAATATTTCTGTGCAAAAGGATAAATCAGCATGATCGGAATTAAAGAAATAAAAATTTGCGCACAGCGGATAGTCCGATCATCAATCATGGACATCATCTGTATTTCTTCTATGCTCAGCAGACTCATGTCACGCTGCACTACCACCGTATACAGGAACGATGCCAGCGGATAGCTTTCCGGAAAATTAGAAAAAATCAGGCCGTCAAAATAGCTGTTCCAATGTGTGATGAAAGAAAACAGCGTCAGCGTGGCAATGGAAGGCTTGGCGCAGGGCACATAGATCAGGAAACAGGTCTGAAACTGATTTGCCCCATCGATCAATGATGCCTCCTCCAGCTCACGGGGAATACCACGGAAGAAATTCAACATGAGCACAATGTTATAGACCGGAACCGATACAGGCAGGATCAGCGCCCAGATTGTATCCATCAGATGCAGATTCTGAATCAGCAGATAACCGGGAATCAGACCGCTCGAGAACAGCATGGTAAAGAAAAAGATCCATGCATACACACTTCTGATCCGTAACTGTGTCCGTTCCTTGGACAGCGGATAAGCCACCAGAATCGTGATCAGCATGGCCAGAGGCACGCCGATTACCACTCTCTCCACGCTTACAAGCAGGGAATTCCAGAAATCCTTTTTCCCGATCACGTAGCTGTAGGCATTCAGATTAAAATCAACCGGCAAAATGGAAACCTTTCCTGCTGAAACTGCCGTAGCGCTGGAAAATGACATTGCGAGAATATTCAGCAGAGGAAACAGACAGACCGCAGCCAGAAACGTCAGTACGGTATAATTGATAATCTGGAAAACAATTCTTCCCTTCGTCATTTTTCTCATCGTCATACCTCCTAAAAAATGCGGTAATCGGCAAACTTATAGGCCAGGAAATAGGATACTGAAATGAATACAGTGGAAATTACGGATTTAAACAGTCCCACTGCCGTAGCCGGCCCGTACTGTGCGTTAATCAGGCCGAGACGATATACAAAAGTATCCAGGATATCGCCCGATTCGTAAACTGCCGTGCTGTACATATTAAACACCTGATCGAAACCTGCATTCAAAACATTTCCCAGGCTCAGCACCAGCATCAGGACAATAATCATCCGCATTCCCGGAAGCGTCACATGCCAGGTCTGCTGCCAGCGGTTGGCACCATCGATCTGGGCCGCCTCATACAGATCCGTATCAATGGTCAGAATAGACGCAAGATAGACTATGGCTCCATATCCAAAATTCTTCCAGATATCCGTTACAATCAGCGTCGGCTGAAAATACCGGTTATCCCCCAAAAAGAAGATGCTGTTTCCGCCCAGCGCTGTAATGATTCGGTTCACAATTCCCGTGCTGGGAGAAAGCATATCTATGAAAATACCTCCCAATACCACCCATGAAATAAAGTAGGGCAGATAGACAATGGTCTGAACCGTTCTTTTAAAGCCGTTCTTATGTACCTCATTCAGCATCAGCGCAAAAATGATCGGAACGATCAGCCCAAGAACGATTTTCCAGAAGGCAATGACAATGGTATTACGCATGGCCTGACCAAATCCCGGCAGGCTGAATACATATGTAAAATTTTCCAGTCCGACCCATTCCTGATTTCCAAACATTCCCTTACTCGGAATAAAATGCTGAAAAGCGATAATCAGACCCGCCATCGGTGTATAATTGAATATCAGAATCAGGATCAGGCCCGGCAGCAGCATCAGATGCAGCGGAAGCTCCCGTTTAAAGACTGCCAGCGTATATCTGCTTTTCCCATTCTTCTTTTTTGCGGTCATCTCTTTTTCTCCTTCCTGTCATTTCTATTCTGCAGTTTCCGGCAAAAACGGGAGGGATACGCCGTATCCCTCCCGCATCCTCACATGCCTGTTATGAAACCGCTTATTGATTGGCCGCATACCATTCGTTCACTTCTGCGGTCATATCATCTCCGCCTGCGGCTTTCCAGTCTTCTACCACAGTATCAAAGGAATCCAGAGGCTCCTGGCCGGATATGATCTTAATAAACATCTGATCCAGCATATCATCCAGCGTAGATTTCTTGGATGACATCACTTCTCCGGGCGCTCCGGTAAACTGGTCATATACCAGATTTGTCTCTCCGCCCTCCTGATAGGAGATCAGAAGCTGCTGGGAACCGTTCTCTCCAAACACCCTGTTCCAGCCCCACAATGTGGTGTCTCCGTTCTGAGCTGCATAGCTGTACTCCCACATGCTGTACTGCTCGCCGGAAAGATCTCCGGGATCTCCGGTCTTCAGAGGTTCCGCAATGGCTTTCGCTGTCTGCTGATTCTTATCCGGGCTGTTGAGCGATACAGGGCTTAATCTCCATACGCCTTCCAGTCCGTTTCCGGGATTCGCATATACTTCATATTCGTTCAGCTCCGGATCCAGAACCTTTTCACAGTACAGATTCAGAAGCTGAATCAGCGCTTCCGGATGCTCACAATTTTTACTTACCGCATACCAGCTTGAGGTTACCATATTGATGCCAGGGCTGACTGTATCCCCTTCTTCCGCCATCGGCAGTGCGTAAGGCCTCCAGTCCGCTTCCGGATCCGCATCCACGATATCCTGCAGAGGATACAGTGCTGTAGCGTGATATCCGTACAGAACGCCGCACTTTCCGTTTACCAGTGCTTCCTTGGTTTTCTCATCATCATTGACATAGAATTCCGGATCCAGCAGTCCTTCCTGGAACAGCTCGGCCAGTCCGCCCAGCGCCGCCTTCATTTCCGGCGTTGTGCTTCCATAAACCAGATTTCCGCTTCCGTCATCAATCCAGTACTGCGGATAAGCATGGTAGGCATTGCTCCAGCCCTTAATATCAAAATAGCTGCCGTAAAGGTTCTGGCTGAGCGCCAGTCCGACCGCGCCATCCCCTGCATACTCATTAAATGCTCTCATGATATCCTTCAGTTCATCCAGCGTCGTGGGCGCTTCCAGCCCCAGCTCGTCCATCCAGTCCTGACGCAGCCAGATCATCTGAGCGGATTCCAGATCGCAGTCCACGAAAGGAATACCGTACTGCACGCCGTCATAGGTACAGGCCTGAATACACGCATCCCCTGCCGAGCCGATCAGGTTCTTCAGAAAATCACTCGCATACTCTTCAAAATAGGGCTGAATGTCAACGATAAGATCTGCTTCCACAAGCTGCTTCAGCGTTGTTTTATCCACACTTACGATATCAGGAATCGTCCCGGAAGCAACTGCCGCGTTGAATTTCTGGGTCTGCAGATCACCGCTGGAAGCAATCCAGAGATACTGGACGTCATAGCCAAGTCTCTCCGCAATCAGATCCGTCCAGAGGTTATCATCATAGGTTGCCCCTTCCATTTTGGCGAAAATATCACTTTCCATTGTGGAGTCCTGCGCCCGGCAGAAGGTAATGGGAATCAGGTCTCCGTCCGCTGAAGCTTCATCTCCGGTCTCCGTCGATGCGCTGCCGGATGCCGCCGTACTTTCCGTTCCCCCTGTGGAAGAACTTCCGCATCCTGCCAGAAGAGCTGCCGATGTCACAGCCGCCAACAGCGTTGCCAACACTTTTTTAGCCATTTTCATTCCTCCTTGTCATATTTGCGGTACAATCTGTATTTTCCGGAAATCATTTGTACGTTTTGTATATTCCAATTATATATTTCCATTTTCTTTAGATCACTATATACAAAACTTGCTTTATATGACATTTTGGAATGTTATTTTCTAATTACCCTTTTCTCTCTCCTGTTAAATCAATACCTCGCTTCCATTTTTCCGATATTCCAGCGGCGTTTTTCCAAAATAATCTTTAAAGGCTCTGTAAAAATTAGTCGTATTGCTATATCCTGACTCTTCCATAATGCGCTCCGTACTCATTGTCGTATTCTGCAACAGCCAGGAAGCGCGGCGCATCCTCATATCACGCAGAAGATAGCTGTAGGTATAACCGCTTTCCTGCACAATATATCGTTTTACCTCATCCTCTCTCATTCCGAATTGTTTACCCAGTTCTGATAATGTTATTGACTTCAGATTATCCTGTATGGTTCTAATCATAGCCGGAAGTACATATACCTCATCCGTCAGTTTTTCCACAGTCTGAAGTTCTTTCAGATGCTCTCTCATAACCAGCCCCAAAAAGATCATTACATAGCTTTTCATCAACAGATTACTTGCATCATCGCAGCGTGTTGACTCATCAAACATTCTTTCAATCCATCGATCCAGTTTCTGATCCTTTTCGCTCCGGAAAATCAGAATTCGATTGCTATGTCTTGTATACAGAATCTTCCAGAAAAAATCGGACAAAATATTCTGTTCCATCAGAATTCCGGCAAAAGCATCAGAAAAAGATGTGGCACGCATCAAAACATTAATGATGATATCCTCATCCTGACAGGAAAATACGGTATGCCTGATTCCCGGCGTAACAATACAGAGATTCCCTCTTTCCATTTTGTATTCAACATCATTCAGATAGACTGTAACCTGTCCCTGCATACAGTAAATAATTTTAATAAATTCCATCTGATGCAGAAAAGGAGGACAATATCGCAGGTTATTAAAACAGACTGCTTCCCTGGCCTTTCCTTCAAAAAAATCTTCCTCCTTCAGAACGGTCCCCATCATGGATGGGGCTTCCTCAGGAAGACCTGTAATCCCTGCTTTCCGATACCTGCGTACCAGTTCTTCCCAGTCTTTAATCGGTTTCTTCCATATTTCCGGAAGCTTCAGATACAGTTTCTTATACAGAATCTCTGTTTCGTTCAGTTTCTCCAGTTCCACTGTTCTTTCACCTCTTTCCTCATGGCCGCGCCCCGATAAAGCCGATATGTCTTTTCTTTTTTCTATATGTAATTGGCGTCATTCCATATTCTGCCTTAAAATTTCTGAAAAAAATGCTCTGATCTGTATACCCTGTCAATTCCACTATTTTTTCAATATTGCACTCCGTATTAACCAGCAGCTCCTCAGCCCTGTTCATTCTCATTTTCTGCAGAAGCCGGCTGAAGGTATTGCCCGTTTCTTTTTTTAAATATCTGCTCAGATAACCTTCGCTCACATGAAAAGCAGCCGCAAGGGAGGATAAGGTTACATGTTCCAGATTCTGCTTCATATATCTCAGATATTCAGGCAGAAGATATTTTCCCTTCTTTCCTTTTCCCTCCCACAAATTGATGGCGTCCTGCTCGTCCCAACGCAGAATATATGCGAAAACAGCCAGCATCATGCTGCGCATGATCAATCCGCTTTTAACCGGCTGAAGCACCGCTTCCTCGTACAGTTCCAGCACACTTTCTTCCAGCAGCCGCTGCGGTTTCCCGGCAAACAGCATCACCTCTCCATCAGGCCTGCTCCGGATCATTTTCCAGAAAAAATCCGAAATCACTCCTCCCTCACCGCTTTCCAGAAGCTCCGGGAACGCTTCCGTAAATGTACTTCTCTGCAAAAGAAGATTCAGAACGATATCCTCATCATGGCATGAAAAAACGGCCTGTTCTACTCCGGGCGCAACGATACAGACATTTCCTTCCGTCATCTCGATACGCTTTCCGTTGTAGAAAAAGCCGCACTGTCCCCTAAAAACATAAATTACCTTGATGAATTCCAGTTTATGCAGAAATGCCGGACAATATCTGGCATTCACTACCACGCTCACTTCTCCCTGCTCCTGACCGGTAAAATACTCCTCTTCCGTCAGAAAATCTGCGATCTGGGTAGGCGCCTCCCTGGGTGGCGTCACATTCTCAATACCCCCCCCCACAAATCTTGCACAAAATTCTTCCCAGCTCCGAATCGGCTGTTCAAATACCTCCGGCCTTTTCCAATAAAGCTCCTTATATAACTCATTTGCCGAATACTGATTTAATATGGCAAGGACCTTCTCTGCCGCCATGTGCATCCCTCCATTATTTACCCAATCGCAGATATTTCCACCAGTCCCTGATACCTTTTATCCCTTTTTACAAAAACATCGCAAACACCACCGTCACGATCCCGCAGATTCCGATCGCGAGTCCGCTCATGGCCCCTTCCGTTTCTCCGATTTCAATGGCCTTGGAGGTGCCCACCGCATGGCTGCATGCACCGATCGCAAGCCCCGCCGTCATGGAGTCCTTCACCCGGAAGATACGGATCAGGAAGGGCGCCAGGATGCTTCCCATGATTCCGGTCAGAATGACCGCCGCCACCGTAATGGAAGAAATACCTCCATGACTTTCCGCGATTCCCACTGCGATGGGAGTGGTTACCGATTTGGGAAGAAGAGAATACGTCATGGCCTCGTCCAGCCCGAACAGACGGCAGAGAAGGAACACGCTTCCCATGGAGGTGAGAGAACCCGCCACGCAGCCCGCCAGAATCGGAAGCCAGTTCTTCTTCAGAAGTTCCAGCCTTGTATAAACCGATACCGCCAGACAACTGGTGGCCGGAGCCAGAAACATATTTATGATGCTCCCGCCCTCATTGTAGCTCTCATAAGGAATTTGAAACAGCAGAAGTACCCCCGATACAAGAACGATAGCAATGATCAGGGGATTGCAGATCACAAGCCCCGTTTTTTTCTGAATCCATACACCAATGGAAAACGCCACAATACTGAGTGCAATTCCAAAAAACGGAGAAGCCAGCAGTTCAGACATATTCCTTCCTCCCTTCCTTTATTTTCCTTTCCGCAGTCCGGTTTTCTTCCGTTCCGGCCTTTCCTGTTATGTCCGCCTCAATCCGTCCGCTGTCTGCCTGCCGCCGGTTCATCAGCCAGAGGACGCCGCGGATGGTCCAGGCTGTCACCGCAAAGGTGAGAATCGTAGTAAACAGACAGATCAGAAGCAGCTTTCCCACGTTTCCGGCCAGCACGTCAAAATAATTGATGATGCTCACTCCCGCAGGAATAAAGAAAAAGGCCATATTGGAAAGCAGAAAATCCGATTTTTCCCTGATATGCTCCACCTTCAGGATTCCGAAGATGAGCAGAACAAATAGCAGAAGCATCCCGATCACACTTGCCGGAAATGCAAAGGGCAGAAGATTTTCCACAATTTCGCTTACCCAGCACAGCGCAAAAATAATTCCAATCTGATAGATGATTTTCATAAGTACACGAACTCCCTCTTATTTTTAATTCAGGCTGATCTGACACATCTTCATCGTCAGAAGCGCCGCATCATGACTTTCCGGCGTCACACCCGCGCAGCAGGACGGATCCACGCTGATCCTGGTCTCCGGCAGCCGCGCTTTTAGCAGAAGCGCGTTGGACACCACGCAGATGTCCGTGCACAAACCCACCAGCTCGATCTCCAGCTCCTCCCTCTCACTTTCCCTGTACAGAAGCTCCGCCAGCTCAAGGGAAGCGAAGGTGGGCTTGTCCACGATCACCGCATGGGGCATGGCCTCCCGAATCTCTTTCCGGATCTGCCATCCCTCACTTCCCCGGATACAGTGAGGGACAGGCAGATTCCTCCCCTCGCTGGTTTCCAGATAATCCTCATCATGGGTATCTCTTGTGGCATAAATGCAGTCCTCAGGATATGTGCGGATCTTCTCCGCAACCCTGCCGACGATCGCCTGCGCCTCCTTCGTTCCCAGTGCTCCGTCGATGAAATCATTCTGCATGTCCACTACCACCAGTATTTTTTTCATACTCTATCCTTTCCGGCGCGATCCCACGCCCTGTTGTCATCCATTCTCCCCATTTTCCCTTTTTTCAGACCACATTCTGCACGCCATCCTCAAGCTTCAGAAGCTGTTCCATATCGGATAGCAGCTTCTCCGTCAGCTCCAGCAGCTTCTCCGCGTCCTTTTCCACCAGGCCCTCCTTTTTAAAGCGCAGCAGAAAATAGGGCGTTCCCTTCGCCGTAAAGGTCAGGAATGAGCCGTACAGGCGAAGCAGCCCGGGAATATTTTCCACACGTAAGAATGCGTCCGGACGGAGCTGAAGCTTCAGCGCTCCCTCCCGGTTCTTCACTTCGTCCCGGCTCTTCACCTCGGTGATATAAAGAGAGTGGGCCTTTACCCGGATCAGGGCGATCCGGAGCAGATTTTCCACGCAGACGGGCACCTCTCCGAACCGGTCCAGAAGCTCCTCCTTCATATCCTCGCTCTCCGCGGGAGTTTCCACCCCCGCAATCCGCTTATAGATATCCAGCTTCTGCTGCTCGTTGACGATGTAGGCGGACGGAATATAGGCATCCACATCCAGCTCCACGGTGGTCGCAAAATCCGCCGTGCGGGTCTCACCCTTCAGGGTTTTCACCGCATCGTTCAGCATCTTGCAGTACAGATCGTACCCCACCGCCTCCATGTGGCCGGACTGCCTTTTTCCGAGCAGATTACCCGCGCCGCGGATCTCCAGGTCCCGCATGGCGATCTTGAAGCCGCTTCCCAGCTCGGTGAATTCCCGGATGGCGGACAGACGTTTTTCAGCAATCTCCTTTAACATCTTATCCCGCTTATACATCAGAAACGCATAGGCGGTGCGTCCGGAACGGCCCACCCGGCCCCGGAGCTGATAGAGCTGGGAAAGGCCCAGCTGATCCGCATCGTGAATGATCATGGTGTTCACGTTGGAAATGTCCAGCCCCGTCTCGATGATGGTGGTGGAAACAAGCACATCGATTTCCCCGTTGATGAAATCATACATGATCCGTTCCAGCTCGTGCTCCTTCATCTGCCCGTGGGCAAAGGCCACATTCGCCTCCGGCACCAGCTTCTGAATGGACGCCGCCATATCCGCAATGGTGTTTACCCGGTTATAGACATAGTACACCTGTCCGTCTCTGGCAAGCTCCCGGACGATGGCCTCCCGCACCATTTCCTCGTTATATTCGCAGACAAAGGTCTGGATGGGCTGACGGTCCCCCGGCGCTTCCTCCAGCACGCTCATGTCCCGGATGCCGATGAGGGACATATGAAGGGTCCGGGGAATGGGAGTCGCGGTCAGCGTCAGCACATCCACATCCTCCTTCAGCTTCTTGATCTTCTCCTTGTGTGCCACGCCGAAGCGCTGCTCCTCATCGATGATCAGAAGGCCCAGATCCTTAAACTGAATGTCGGAGGACAAAATGCGGTGGGTGCCGATCAGAATGTCCACCTGACCCTTGCGCAGATCCGTCACCGTTTTTTTCTGCTCCGCGCTCGTGCGGAATCTGCTCATCAGATCGATGCGCACGGGAAAATCCTTCATCCTCTGCTGAAAGGTGTTATAGTGCTGCTGGGCAAGAATGGTGGTGGGCACCAGAAAAGCCACCTGCTTTCCATCCTGGACCGCCTTAAAGGCAGCCCGGATGGCGATCTCCGTCTTGCCGTAGCCCACATCCCCGCAGATCAGGCGGTCCATGATTTTATGGCTTTCCATGTCCTCCTTGGTGGCGGCGATGGCAGAAAGCTGATCCTCCGTTTCCTCGAAGGGGAACATTTCCTCAAATTCCTTCTGCCAGACCGTATCCTGGCCGAAGGCAAATCCCTCCTTCTGCTGCCTGACCGCGTACAGCTCCACCAGATCCTTCGCCACCTCATCCACGGCACTGCGCACCTTCGACTTGGTACGGGTCCATTCCTGGGTGCCCAGCTTGTTCAGCTTAGGCGTCTTGGCAGCGTCCGCGGAGGCATACTTCTGGATCACATCCAGGCCGGTGGCGAGCACGTACAGATTTCCGCCGTCCCGATAGGAAATCTTGATGTAGTCCTTGACGGTGCCGTTCATCTCCACCTTTTCAATGCCCTGATAGATTCCGAGCCCGTGGGTTTCATGCACCACATAGTCGCCCACCTTCAGTTCGGCAAAATCCTGGATCTTCTGGCCTTCAAACTGCCTGCGGCGCTTCTTTTTTTTCTTCTGCGCCCCGAAAATGTCGCTCTCCGTGATGACCACGAATTTCAGCAGGGGATATTCAAAGCCCCTGCTCACATGGCCGTAAAACAGTTCCACCTCTCCCGGCCGTACCTCTCTGTCTCCATCCTCGCTGTAAAAGCTGGAAAGCCCTTCCGCCTGCAGATCCTCCGCAAGCCGCTTCGCCCGGGTCCGGGAGGGGGATAAAAGCAGCACACGGCTGCCGTTTTTCTTATACCGCTTCAGATCCGCCGTCAACGCCTCAAAGCTGTTGTTGTAGGGGGACATGCTTTTTACATTCACATCAAACCGCTTCTGCGGAGTGACGAGAGAGTTTCTGGCATCCATCGCGGAAAGCAGCACCGTGCGCAGGCCGCTCAAAAAGGAGGCCGTCTGCTCGCAGCCGTACAGAAGATCCGCCTGCCCCGGCAGAATATAGCCCTTTTCCAGCCGGTGGCTCATGCTCTCCCGAAACTCCAGCTCCACCGCCTCTCCCTGCTCCTTCAGCCTCCCCGGCTCGTCCAGAAACACGCAGGTATACCGGTCGGGGAAAAAACGCAGGAAGGACACCGTATCCTCATAAAAATAACGGATATAGCTTTCCAGATTCGCCGCCGCGGAAAGCTCCCTCACCTGCTCGGAAAGCTCTCTTATCTGTCCGGTGATCCGGGCCGCCTCCTCGGTGTGAAAATCCTCCCGCAGCTTTGCCGCAAACGCCTTCGCCTCCGTCTCAATCCGTTTTAACCCGTCAAGCTTCTGCCGCCTGTCCAGCACCATCTCCGTGGCCGGATAGATGTCAACCATGGACAGCTTCTCCACGCTCCTCTGGCTTCCCAGGTCAAAGGAGCGGATGGAATCCACCTCTTCTCCCCACAGCTCGATGCGGTAAGGATTTTCCTCCGTCAGATCGAACACGTCAATGATGCCGCCCCGGATGGAAAACTGGCCCGGTGCCTCCACCTGCCAGTTTTTTTCATAGCCCATCCGGGAAAGCTGTTCGGAAAGCTCCGTCTCATCCACAGTGCTGTCCGCGTCGATGTGGATGACCGCATCCGCGATCTCCTCCAGCGGCACCTGCGGGCTCATCAGTGCGGCAAAGGTGGTCACCACCGTCACCGGTCTTCCCTCAATCAGCTTCCGCAGCACCTTCATCCGGTCCGCAACCAGCTGATTGCCGTGGATATCCGCCTGATAGAAAATCAGATCCTTGGCCGGATACAGCACCGTACTTTTATCATAAAACTGATATTCCTCATAGATTTCCCTGGCCCTCAGATCGCTGTAGGTAACAATGACCTTATAGAGAAAATTCTCGCTCAGTCCACAGGCCAGATGAAGCTTCTGCGCGTCCGTACAGCCTGTGTAGCCGATACTGGCCTTTTCCTTTTTCAAAAGGGACTGGCCCTCCTCAAACTCCGCCAGCTCATAAAGTGGTGCCGTTAATGCCTTCATCCCGCTTTTACTCCTGCTCCATTTCCTTCCGCTTCTGATTATAACGGTTCATCGCCGCATCCGGCCCTTCCGTCAGAACCGCGACCGCCGCATCCGCCGCCTGCCGGACGCTCTCGTCCATGATCTTCCGTTCCGCCGCCGGAAAATGCCCCAGCACATAATCCGCAAGATCCCGTCCCGCAGGCTTTTCTCCCACGCCTACCCTAAGCCGCATGAAATCCTGGGTTCCCAGATTGGCAATGATATTTTTCAGCCCGTTATGGCCTCCCGCGCTTCCCTTTTTACGGATGCGCAGCTGCCCCACATCCAGGCTGATGTCGTCGCAGATCACCAGAAGCTGCGTTTCCGGATCTTCCTTATAATAATCTATGATCTCCCGAAGACTTTCACCACTCAGATTCATATAGGTCAGAGGCTTTGCCAGAAGCACCTTCTGCCCCTCAATCACACCTTTCCCCACCAGCGCACGGTGCTTTCTGTCGATCACCCGGATGCCGTAGCGGTCCGCCAGAGCGTCAACCACTTCAAAGCCCACGTTGTGTCTGGTATTTTCATATTCCTTTTTGGGATTTCCCAAACCTGCAATGATAAACATTTTTTCCTCCATATTAAAACGCTTTGTGCCAGAGCACGCGCGAAAAGCCGTTTCCATCTTCTGCATCTTTCCAGTTTAAGCCATAAAAACAGATTCTGTCAATGCCGCGGCCATATGGCTGACTGCAGCAGCGGACGTGTGGCTGCCCGAAATGACAGTACAACTATTGAAGCACACTGAATTCATACCATTAAAAACCCGAAAACCGCTTTGCCAACCGTACTTTCCTCAATCCCCTTCACCTGAAACACTTCTGCAGAATACATACAGATCCTTTTCCGAATACTCTTCCCGGTATTCATACCCCAGCCGGTTAAAGTCCTTCAGCCCTTCCGGCGCCAAAATCCTGTGTTCCGCCGCAAAGCGCACCATCTCCCCGCGGGCCATTTTGGCATGGGTACCCTTCTGAATCACAGGCGAAAAAGCCTTTTCGGCTTTTTCCAGAACTCCGGCCTGATGGCCCGCGTCTTCCTTTCTCTGTTCTTCCCCGAAAACACAGGTCACATACCGCATTTCCTTTTCCAGATATTTTTCCACACAGAGCGCATACTCCCTGGACGCCAGATTCACAATGCAGTCCGTCTCTGCGGCCAGATACTCATACAGGCTCCGTCCCCAGAATGCGTACAGACTGCCCGCATCCGATGCCTTCGCCTGCATCTCCAGCCGATAGGGAACCACCCCGTCCAGCGGCCGCAGAATTCCGTAAAAGCCTGACAGAATACGCACATGCTCCTGCACATAATCCCACTGCCCGTCCTCAAATACCACGGGCGCCATGTACTGATACTGAATGCCCTCGTAGGAAAGAAACGCCGGAGTCAGATTCCGCTTCAGCTCCGTTTTCTCCAGCCGCGCATACGCCTCCTGAGCGATTTTATCCGAGCATTTCCACACCGCCTTCATCTCGGAAAGGCTCTTTTTTCTCATCCAGTCCAGAAGCTCCTGCGTTCGGTCCAGATAAGCCGGAAGGCCGGCGGGCGCAAGGGTATCCGTATCCGTTTTCATTTTTTTCGCCGGGGATATGATAAAACGCATTTTTTAATTACTACCTCCATACCGAAACGTTACGCTGAGACTGCGCACAGCATAGACGCGACATATACCAACGCTTTTCTTTTTCTCATTCCAATGCTATACTTTCCAATGCCATACTAACTTTTATCATTTTTTTGAAAATAACGCAAACTATTTTTCTTCCCGGACAGTCTAATAGATGAAAGCAAGGCGGAAGGCGGCCTGGCGGTCGGCTTCCTGTAAGAATCCCTTCGGGATTCTTCTTGAATAAATGTCGCCTGACGGCGACAGAAAGTGAGGCGGAAGGCGGCCTGGCGGCCGGCTTCCTGCAAGAATCCCTTCGGGATTCTTCTTGAATAAATGTCGCCTGACGGCGACAGAAAGTGAGGAAAATTCATGACAGCAAAACAGTTTGCCCGGCGCATGGAAGAATCCCAGGCAAAATTCTACAGGCTGGCATACTGCTACGTCAAAAATGAACATGACGCGCTGGAGATTCTCTCTGAGGCCACCTACCGGGGCTTCATCCATCTGAAGCGCCTGGAAAAGCCGGAATTTTTTGACACCTGGATGAGCCGCATCATCATCAACTGTGCCTGCGATCTTCTGAAAAAACAGAACCGGTACGATTTTCAGGAGCCTGACGACTCTCTTCCCGCCAGGGAAGAGGACCTTTCCGTGGATGACAGGCTCGACCTGTATCAGGCGCTGGACACCCTTTCTCCGGATGAAAAATCCCTGATCATCCTGAAATATTTCGAGGACAGGAGCTTCCGGGAAATCTCGTCCATCCTGAAGCTCCCGGAAAGTACGGTGAAAACCCGGCTTTACCGCATCATCGGAAAGCTTCGGGCCGCCATTCTTGTCTGAAATTCGAGAAAGGAGCGCATTTGTATGAATAAAGGAAAAGAAAACTATCAGAACATCCCCCTGCCGGACGGTCTTTCCAACGCCGTCCAGAAAGGTATAAAGAAAGGAAAGAGACATATGGAAAAAAAATGGATTGCCGCTATCGGTACACTTGCCGCCGCCTGCGTTCTGGGCTTCGTCGTTCTCAGAGTTCTTCCCTCTGACCTGCGCACACCGCAGGAGGGCGATGCTGCATCCCAGTCACGCATGGTTCCTTCCGACGGACAGACACCGGAGGCAGCGGCGTTCACCGCCACGGAAAACCCGGACGATGCTTCCGCCGCTTCTGTTTCTCCGGAGGATTCTGCCGCTACTGCGGAAAACACCGCTCCATCCTCCATCCGTGTATACGGCACGGTAACGCAGATCGAGAATGGACAGATTCTGCTGGAAAATGATGAGGAGGGCGCGGCTTACCCTCAGATTCTCCTGAACCTTACGGATGATACCCTGATTCTCTCCGGTGAGGATTGCAGCCAAAAGACGCTTTCCGACATCACGGTGGGCGATACCCTGTACGCCGACATCAGCCCGGCCATGACCAGGAGCCTTCCGCCCATGGCAAACGCCTTTGCCGTTTTCTGTGAAATTCCGGAAGACACCGCCGTTCCCACCTATGCACAGATCACCGATATCAGCACAGGAGATGACGGATATCTTCGCATCACCACCGATCATGAGCTGATCCTGATCCCCGGAGAGGACACAATCGTTCTTTCCCTGGATGGAATGGATACCCTTTCCGTTTCCGACCTGGCTGTTGGAGATACCATCCTGGCAAAATACCAGATCATGACCATGAGCATTCCTGCCCAGACCAGCCCTGAGGAAATCCGCCTTGTGGCAAAGTCGTCCGATCAGACTGCTGAACAGGCGGCTGACTCTTCAGATACTGCCGCAGCGCCTGAAAATATCTCTTCTTCCATTCAGGTTAACGGAACGGTAACGCAGATCGAAGACGGTCAGATTCTGCTGGAAAATAATGAGGAAGGTGCGGCTTATCCCCAGGTTCTTCTGAACATCACGGAGGATACCCTGATTCTCTCCGCTTCAGATTACAGCCAGAAGGCGCTTTCCGACATCACGGTGGGCGATACTCTGTACGCTGACATCAGTCCTGCCATGACCAGAAGCATCCCTCCCATGTCAAACGCCATTATAGTATTCTGCGATGTGACAGACGACACCGTCATCCCCACCTGTGCGCAGATCACGGATATTCAGACCGCTGAAGATGGACAGGTAACCATCATCACCGACCAGAACCTGAATCTGCTTCCAAATGAAAACACCAGTGTTCTCAGTCTGGACGGCAGCTCAGAGCTTTCCATTTCCGATCTGGCCATCGGGGATACCATTCTCGCCCGTTTCCAGATCATGACAGCCAGCATCCCTGCCCAGGCCAATCCGGAAGAAATCCGGGTAGCCGCAAAGGCCGGTGATGCACAGACCAGCTCCGTCCAGTAACATTTCAGACGGACACTCAGCCGAAGCCCTATAGCCGTTGTGGTTCAGACAGTTTTGAACTGCAGCGGCTTTTTTTATAGCAAATGCTATGATTTCAATGATAAACCCGTCGGTCTGTGATACATTGGATGCAGACCAGACAATCAGGGCGATTCTTATGGAAATTCACGGAAAAATACTCATCGCGGACGATGATCCGGAAATCCGGAACGTCCTCCGGATGCTTCTGGAGGAAGAGGGATATCAGGTCATTTCCGCCGAAAGCGGGGAAGAAGTCCTGAAACAAGCGGACAACACAATAGACCTGTTTATTTTGGACGTCAATATGCCGGTAATATCCGGCTTTGCCGCAGGCGCTGAGCTGCGGAAGCAGACCTATGCGCCCATGATCTTTCTCACCGCCTATTCCGGAGAATCTGACAATGCGATCGGCTGTTCCGCCGGAGCGGACGATTATATCGTAAAGCCTTTTCCAACGCGGAGCTTCTGCTTCGGATGAAGGCACTTCTGCGCAGGGCGAAGCACTACAGCCCTTTGGCGCTGTATCTGGTGAAAAGCCCAGGAGCCAGGCAGGTTATCTTTTATATCATGGCGGTATGAGGAATGGTCATAGCCGTCGTAAGCGCCACCAGCCTTCCCACCAACTACACCCTGGAAAGACTCATCACCCGGGCAATCGGCTTTCTCAGCGCGGCAGGTATTGTGATTCACATCCGCTCCGCGGAAGATAAGGCCCGCATGGCAGCACGTCTCCTGGTCACAGTCTCTGTGGCAGGCGGAATCATAAAGCTGTTTCTGCCGTGAGCTGATAAAAGGGGCTGTCCCCTCATTTCGTACAGGTTTCATACGAAAAGAGTACAGCCCTGCAGTTTAAACTCTTCTATTTTCTGATCGATTTTTTCCGGGGAGATGCCCAGCCGTTTGGCCAGGCACTCCTTACACAGGAAGTCTTTCGCTCCCCGGTTAACGAATTTCCGGTAGGCCCCGATCTCGTTGTAGGTCAGGGCCTTGCCGCATTTTACGCAGACGGACATTACAGATCGACCACCTTTGCGCGGTATACCTCACAGCCAAAGGGCGGAAGCTCACGGATTACCGTAGAATTATCCACCCGGAAGTCTTCACCGGTCCAGACCTCATGCATATCCAGAGTCTTGCCCGTGGAAAAGCCCAGTCCGATTTCGTCCAGATTGAAACGGGCGGCGGCTTTTTCTTCGCTCAGATTGAACAGGCCGATGGCAAGGTCCCCGTTTTCCAGCTGACGGGAATAAATGACCATATCATCTCCGCTCCAGATGCCGTTCAGCTTCACCGGCTGGCGGCAGGCCCTGTCCTGATTGATGGCGATGAGCTCTTCATTGCAGAGAATTTCCTTTGTTGCATCGTTCATCTTCCGGATGTCACAGCCGATCATCAAAGGAGAGCCCAGCAGCGCCCAGATGGAATAGTGGGTTCTATACTGGGTATCCGTACAGCCCTTCAGGCCCACATTTCCCTCTCCATACATGCCTACGATCAGCATGTCCATATCGTTGAAGCAGCCCACGCCGTTGTAGGGATGCAGCTTTTCCTGCTGCTTCGTCAGATCCTTTACTGATTCCCAGGTATCAAAAATATCTCCCGTGGAGCGCCACATGGAAGCCGCAGACGTTTTGATCCACTCATGGGTCTGATCGCTTCCCCATGAGCAGGCGGAAAACAGAATGTCCCGTCCGCAGTTTTCCAGCGCAAGTCCCATTCTGCGGTACAGATACTGGCCATGAATGATGGGGCTGTGATAGCAGTAATCGTACTTCAAAAAATCCACACCCCACTCCGCAAAGGTTTCTGCGTCGATGAATTCATGCTCAAAGCTGCCCGGATAGCCGGCGCAGGTCAGATTGCCGGCACAGGAATACATGCCGAACTTCAGGCCCCTGCTGTGCACATAATCCGCCACAGCCTTCATGCCGTTCGGAAACTTCTCCGGATCCGGCACCAGTCTTTCATTTTCATCCCTGGTCTTTAAGGACCAGCAGTCGTCAATGACAAGGTATTCGTACCCCTTTTCCAGCAGCCCGCTTTCCACCATTGCGTCCGCCGTTTCCTTAATCAGTGCCTCATTGATGTTTGCCCCGAAGGTATTCCAGGAATTCCATCCCATGGGCGGTGTCAGTTTTACCATAATGTCTCCTTCCTTTCCATACATCCCGCTTCTCATTTGCTTTTTGATTCTCAGCGAATCCTCTTTTCTTTTCTTATTTTAGAAGTTTCTCCCATTTTCTTCTATATTGTTTGTTTCATGGGATTGTATTTTTGTTTCTTTTCGCTCTCCATCAGAAAATCTGAGCAGACAGCTCTTAAGTAATCCTCCTTAAGAAACGTGCGCGATACCGTACGTGAAAAGAGCCGTCCGGTCTCAAAACCGGGCGGCCCTTCTGATCTGTGCCATCCGGCACAGAATTTTCTTTCTTTATTCTTTTCCTTCTTCCACAACCTTCTGAATAAAGGCGTCGAGCTCCTGGCTTCCCAGATCGCCGTCATCCCTGCTTCTGACGGAAACGGTTCCGGTCTCTTCTTCCTTCTGGCCTACGATGAGCATATAGGGTACCTTTTCCATCTGGGCGCTGCGGATCTTGTAACCGATCTTTTCATCACGCTGATCCATTTCACAGCGGATGCCGGCGTCTTTAAGCTTCTTCAGAATCTCTTCTCCAAATCCGAAGAATTTCTCGGAGATGGGAAGAATCTTCACCTGTACCGGAGCCAGCCATACCGGGAATTTGCCCGCATAATGCTCGATCAGGATACCGATAAAGCGCTCGATAGAGCCATATACCACGCGGTGGATCATGATCGGGCGGTGCTTTTCGCCGTCCGCTCCCATATATTCCGCCTCAAAGCGCTGCGGAAGCTGGAAATCAAGCTGAATGGTTCCGCACTGCCAGGTTCTTCCAAGAGAATCCGTCAGATGGAAGTCGATCTTCGGGCCGTAGAATGCGCCGTCGCCCTCATTGACCACATAATCTCTGCCGGTCTCGTTCAGAGCCTCACGAAGAGCATCCGTTGCCAGCTCCCAGTCCTCATCGCTTCCCATGCTGTCTTCCGGTCTGGTGGAAAGCTCCACGTGGTAGGAGAAGCCAAAGCGGCTGTACACTTCATCGATCAGACGCATTACACCCTTGATCTCGTCGGTGATCTGCTCGCGGGTCATGAAGATATGCGCATCGTCCTGGGTAAAGCAGCGCACGCGCATCAGGCCGTGAAGCTGTCCGGACTTTTCATGACGGTGTACCAGGCCCAGCTCGCCGATACGCAACGGCAGGTCACGATAGGAACGGGGCTGGGATTTGTAAACCAGCATGCCGCCCGGGCAGTTCATGGGCTTTACCGCATAGTCCTCGCCGTCGATCACGGTGGTATACATGTTGTCCCTGTAATGATCCCAGTGTCCGGAGGTCTCCCAGAGCTTCCGGTTCAGGATGATGGGTGTGGAAATCTCCTGGTAGCCTTCCCTCTCATGCAGCTTTCTCCAGTAGTCGATCAGGGTATTTTTCAGCACCATTCCCTTGGGAAGGAAGAACGGGAAGCCGGGGCCCTCCTCCATCAGCGTGAAAATGCCCAGCTCCTTACCCAGCTTACGGTGATCACGCTTCTTCGCCTCTTCGATCCTGTCCAGATATTCCTTCAGCTGTTCCTTATCCGGGAAGGAGGTTCCGTAGATTCTGGTAAGCATCTTGTTCTTTTCGCTGCCTCTCCAGTAAGCTCCTGCCAGACTGGTAAGCTTGATGGCCTTCACGTATTTGGTATTGTCCAGATGCGGGCCCGCGCACAGATCCACGAACTCTCCCTGGCGGTAAAAGCTGATCACCGCGTCCTCCGGCAGATCCTCGATCAGCTCCACCTTATAGTCCTCGTTTCTCTCCTTCATGAAGGCGATCGCCTCATCGCGGGAAAGCGTAAAGCGCTCCAGAGGCAGACGCTCCTTCACGATTTTCTTCATTTCCTTTTCAATGGCGGCAAAATCCTCGCTGGAAATTGGCTCCTTAAACTCGAAATCATAGTAAAACCCGTCTTCAATGGCCGGTCCGATCGCCAGCTTCGTATCCGGATACAGGCGCTTTACCGCCTGAGCCAGAATATGGGAAGTCGTATGACGGAAGGTTCTCGCTCCGTCCTTATCCGTAAATTCCTGCTCTCCTCTGCTTCCATCCTTCAGAATTACGTCCATTTTTTCATTCTCCTTTCCAGAATAACTGATGTGCGCACACATGAAAGCCGTCTGCGCGGATCACGTAAGCGACATCTTTCTTTCCGCCGCAGTGCGATCCACCGCCTTTTTTATTCGACTGGAAACGAAATTTACTGTCGAACAAAAAAGAACACCCTCAGAAAAACGGTTGTCCGCTTTTCTAAGGGTGCAGTCATCAATTCCAACGCGCGACGCACGGTTCCACCTTAACTTTTCACTTCAGATTCTTTCAAATCCTCATCCTTAACGCGGATTCACGTCTGTACTTTCGGAACGGATTCATTCCAATGAACAGTTCCTTCCTACAGCGGCTCCGGAGCGGTCTTCCCCATACCCGGCATAAAGGAACTTCCAGCACATGTTCCTCTCTCTGTTCTATGCCCGCGGCAGGCTACTCTTTCCTTCATTGCCTTTACGTTACCAGTATACTAGCATCCGTGGAATTGAAAGTCAATATCTTTTTTGGGGATGGCAGCAATGCAGGTTTCGTTACTGTTTACCGGTATGCCGGCAGGCAGTAACCTGGTATACAGTATTATGTCTTATGCCAGCTCGTCCGGTTCCATCAGCGCCTGTTCGTATCTGTCCAGAATAATGCTCTGGATGTTTTCCCTCGTCGTCTGATTGATCGGATGAGCGATGTCCCGGTATTCGCCGTCAGTGGCCTTCTTGCTGGGCATTGCAATGAAAAGCCCTTTCTCGCCTTCAATTACTTTAATGTCGTGTACCACAAACTCGTCGTCTATTGTAATAGAAACGATGGCTTTCATCTTTCCTTCCTTGGTGATCTTACGCACACGTACGTCTGTAATCTTCATGTGAGTTCCCCCTTTTATCTTTAGATGACATATCTTTCATTTTTTTCAACCACAATCTTGATTCCATCTTCACCCTTATAGTAGGTATTAGCCCGGATCGTATCCCGGCTCTCTACGATGCAGTTTTCGATATGTGTGTTGTCGCCGATATATACGTCATTCAAGATAATGGAATTCTTGATGTAGCAGTTATTTCCGATGAAGGATTTTTTGAAAATAACTGAGTCCTCCACCGTTCCGTTAATGATACAGCCGCTTGAAATCAGGCTGTTTGAAACCTTGACGCCCACGTTGTATTTTGCGGGAGGAAGGTCGTCCACCTTAGAATAAATGTCCGGATACTGGTGGAAGAAATAGTTTCGGATTTCCGGCTTCAGGAAATCCATGTTGGCGGCAAAGTAGTCCTCTACTGAGGCGATATTGCGCCAGTATTCCTTAATCTTATAGCCGTAGATCCTCTTCTGATTCTTGTAGCGGATCAGGATGTCCTTGACGAAATCATACCTGTCTTCCATCGCGCAGCGCTCGATCATCTCAATCAGAAGTCTTCTGCGGATCACATAGATGCCGCAGGAAATCGTATTGGACTTGGCAACGATGGGCTTTTCTTCAAATTCCTCAACCCTGCTGTCCTCATTCATCTTAAGGGTGCCGTAGCGCTCCAGATTGGTTCCGGCAGGCATCTCCTTGCAGACAATCGTGATATCCGCTTTCTTTTCAATGTGATACTCCAGGACCTTGTTATAATCCATCTTGTACACACAGTCGCCGGAGGCGATCACCACATAAGGCTCATGGCTGCTCTTTAAGAAGGAGAGGTTCTGATACATGGCATCTGCTGTTCCCCTGTACCAGAAGCTGTTGTCCGCCGTCACCGTCGGGGTGAAGATGAACAGGCCGCCCTGCTTACGTCCGAAATCCCACCATTTGGAGGAATTCAGATGCTCGTTCAGGCTGCGGGCATTGTACTGCGTAAAAACACCCACCTTCTGAATATGGGAGTTGGTCATATTGCTGAGCGCGAAGTCAATGCTTCTGTAGCTGCCAGCAATCGGCATTGCCGCTATGGCCCTTTTTCTGGAGAGCTCCTTCATTCTGTGATTGTTGCCGCCGGCCAAAATAATTCCTATCGCTCTCACTTTTCCTCACCTGCCTTAATGATAGATTTGCCGCTGGGAAGAATCCCATCCGGATAGTCCGCGCTTTCGGTTATTCCGAAAACAACCGTATTCTTCCCGATGGAAACGCCCTTCGGGATCACACTCTTCTCCCCGACAGTAGCGATTCCGCTGTTATAGATGTGAGGGGCCACATCGTTTTCAGCCTCTTCACCGACACCGATCTTCACGCTGTCGCCTACTGATACATTCTCCGCCACAATGGCCTTATTCAGTTCGCAGCCCTCTCCGATCACCGTATTATTCATGATGATGGAGTCACGGATGACGGTTCCCTTTCCGATAACGACACCGCAGCCGATCACGGAGTTGTATATCTGCCCTGAGATCTCGCTGCCCTCACCCACGATGCTCCTCTCGATCAGACCGTCCGGCGAAATATACTGAGGCGGGAGGATCTCGCTCTTCGTATAGATCTTCCAGTATTCCTCATACAGATTGAATTCCGGAACGATATCGATCAGCTCCATATTGGCTTCCCAGTAGGAGTTCAGGGTTCCCACATCCTTCCAGTAGCCGTTAAATTCATACGCATACATCGGTGCGCCATTCTCATGGCAGTAAGGGATGACATGTTTTCCGAAATCCAGGTTGGGCTGTTCTGACCTGGCAATCAGAGCCTCCTTCAGCGTCTTCCAGTTAAATATGTAGATACCCATGGATGCCAGATTGCTTCTGGGATTCGCCGGCTTCTCCTCAAAATCCGTAATCCTTCCGTTTTCATCCGTGATCATGATTCCGAACCGCTTCGCTTCCTCCATCGGTACGGGCATGACCGCGATGGTGCACTCCGCATTATGCTGTTTGTGATAATCAAGCATCACCTCATAATCCATCTTATAGATGTGATCTCCTGAAAGAATCAGCACATAATCCGGATTGAAGCTTTCCATATAATCGATGTTCTGATAAATCGCATTTGCCGTTCCGGTGTACCATTCGCTGTTCTCGCTCCGCTCATAAGGGGGAAGAACGGTAACACCGCCTATATTCCGGTCCAGATCCCACGGAATGCCGATCCCGATATGGGTGTTCAGCCTCAGGGGCTGATACTGGGTAAGCACTCCGACCGTATCCACACCGGAGTTGATACAGTTACTCAGCGGAAAATCGATAATCCGGTATTTTCCGCCAAAGGATACTGCAGGCTTCGCAACCTTCGAGGTCAGGACGCCCAGCCTGCTTCCCTGACCGCCAGCCAGCAGCATAGCAATCATTTCTTTCTTAACCATGTCATCACCTCATGTTCCTGCATCACGTATTGCATAGATTTACGTATATTACGTAAGAAGATTATAACACACGATTGTACAAAAGTGAATAATTATTTACAGTTTCTTTCTGTGAAAAGGGCACAAATTTAGTAGATATTTTACATATTTTTTTCTTATCCGCATGCCGTCTTGTGTGTTTTTCATAGTCCGGCTCCATTTTTTCATCCCGTTTTTTCTTGTATTTTCAACAAAACAGTTGGATTTTTGCATGAATTTGCGTTTCCTGTTCTCCATTTTCCATTTACCTATTGGTTTTTTCCCCTGCAATGCGTATAATACATATCAGAATCAGAAAGGAAGGTCATTTCCATGTCTCAGATACAGGATATTTATCAGGTAGATTTTAATCATCCGGTCCATGTCTATTTCATCGGCATCGGCGGCATCAGCATGAGCGGGCTCGCGGAAATTCTTCTTTCCGAGGGCTTTACCGTCTCCGGTTCGGACTGGAACCGCTCTCCTCTGACGGAACGTCTGGAGCAGCAGGGAGCCGTTATCCACTATGGCAGGCCGCAGAAGGCGGAAAACATCGAAGACGATGTGGATCTGGTGGTTTATACCGCAGCCGTGCATCCGGACAATCCGGAATACCGGGAAACGCTGCGCCGGAAACTTCCCAGCCTCACCCGCGCTCAGCTGCTCGGACAGATGATGAAAAATTATAAGCTGCCCGTCGCCGTCAGCGGAACGCACGGAAAGACCACGACCACATCCATGATCGCGGAAATCCTGCTCGCGGCGGGTACGGATCCCACCATCTCCGTGGGCGGCGTTCTGAAGGATATCGGAGGCAACATCCGAGTGGGCGGATCGGAGCTTTTCGTGACGGAGGCCTGTGAATACACCAACAGCTTTTTAAGCTTTTTCCCGAAAGTCGGAATCATCCTTAATATAGAAGAAGACCACATGGACTTCTTTAAGGATCTTGCCGATATCCGTTCCTCCTTCCGCCGCTTTGCGGAGCTGATTCCGGAGGACGGCCTTCTTATCATAAACGGCTCCATTCCGCAGCTTTCCGGGATCACGGAAGGACTGGCCTGTCGTGTCGTCACCTTTGGAGGAGCTCCGGAAAACGACTATTTCTTCACGGACGCCTCCTATGATGAAAATGCGCACGCTTCCTTCACCCTGCATTACCGCGGGAAGACCCTCCCGGTCCATCTGGGCGTTCCGGGCGAGCACAATATCCTGAACGCGGCCGCAGCTCTTGCCCTGGCCGATTATCTGAATCTCGACATGAAACAGGCTGCGGAGAGCCTGCATGGCTTTTCCGGGACTGACCGGCGCTTTGAGTATAAGGGAAGCTTAAGCGGCGTCACCATTATCGACGACTATGCCCACCATCCCACAGAGATTGAAGCTACCCTGAAGGCCGCAGCCAACTATCCGCATAAAACGCTCTGGTGCGTTTTCCAGCCCCATACCTATACCCGCACAAAGGCCTTTTTCCATGAATTTGCCCGTGCCCTTTCCCATGCCGACCGGGTGATCCTGGCGGACATCTATGCCGCCCGGGAAACCGATACGCTGGGAATGAGCTCCGCCCTTCTCTGCCGTGAAATCGAACAGCTGGGTACGGACTGCCATTATTTTCCTTCTTTTGAGGAAATTGAAAAATTTATTCTGGAAAATTGCATCCCCGGCGACCTGTTGATAACTATGGGGGCCGGAAACGTTGTAAACATTGGAGAAGACCTTCTCGGGCAATAGTTATCCACAATATCCACATTTTTCATGTGTATGAATGGTGTGGATATTTTTGTTCCCGTTTTACCGAAATTTTACAGATGTATCCACATTTTCCACACTATCCACATTTTTCCGGACTTCCCGCAGCTGCGGGGTTTTTCAGCAAAATGACGGTTCCTTTTTCCGAAGGCGTATGTTATAATGCACTTGCTTAAAATATGAAATAACAGTTCAGAGCGGCGGGAATACAGGGGCAAAAGCAGGTGTTAAGCCTGGCTTTCAGCATGTTTTTGCCCCTGTTTTCACATCGGATGAACATCCGCCGCTCTGCCTCCAACATACATACCGGAAAACAGGTGAGATTATGAGCTGTCTGAAAATCTATCAGGACAGCTGTGCCGACGTTACCATCGTGTCCAACCGTTTTATCGACGAGTTCATGCCGCAGGCCAACGACGCGCAGCTGAAAATATATCTGTATCTTCTGCGTTCACTGAGCGCAGGGCGTTCTCTGGATATTTCGGAGATCGCCGATGTGTTCAACCACACGGAGAAGGACGTGATGCGCGCGCTGAAGTACTGGGAAAAGTGCGGCGTGCTCCTGCTGGAATTTGATGCGGCGAAGAATCTTACCGGGATCCGGCTTCTTGATCTGTCCGGAAGCAGACCCCTGCGGGAAGGCGTTCCTGAGAAGGTCTCCTCCCGAAAGGCTGAGGCGAACGTATCGGAAGACAGTACGGTGAATAAAGCGGCGTCAGTCCCCGGCAGGGCTTCCGCCGGAGAGGAGTATGCCCGCCCGTCCTATTCGCTGGACGATCTGAAGGCATTCCAGGAAAAGGATTCCACCGCTCAGCTTCTTTTCATCGCGGAGCAGTATCTGGGAAGAACGCTCAGTCCCTCCGATATCAAATCGATTCTTTTCTTTTCGGACAGGCTTCATTTTTCCGATGATCTGATCGATTATCTCCTTCAGTACTGTGTGGAACGCGGGAAGAAGGATTTCCGCTATATGGAGAAGGTGGCCGTCAGCTGGGCGGAAGCCGGCGTCACCACGCCTGCCGAAGCGGAGAGGCAGGCGGGAAAATATGACAAAACCGTCTATACTATCATGAATTCCCTCGGCAAGACGAACGCTCCCACCAGACGGGAGGCTGAATTCATCCGCCGCTGGAGGGAAGAATACGGCTTTGAGACTTCCATCATCATGGAAGCATGCGAGCGGACCGTTCTGGCCACAGACCGGCACCGTTTTGAATATGCGGACAAGATTCTTTCGTCCTGGAAAGAGTCCGGTGTACACCATCTGTCCGATATTGCCCGGCTGGACGAGGGCTTCCAGAAGGAAAAGCCCGCAAGGCAGATCAGAGAACGTTCTGCCGACCGGTACAACCGCTTCATGCAGAACAGCTACGATTATGAGGCGCTGGAGAAGGAGCTGCTGCACAGCTGACCGCCTTCTTCCGGACGTCCGGATCGTATACGTCATTCCTGTCAGTCTTATTTGAAGGAGAACAGCCGTGGCCTTAACGAATACACAATATAATACGATCATGAGGGTATATGAGCAGAAGCAGACAAAGAACCGTCACGAGAGAGAGAACAGACTCAACTTTGTCTATGCCAACGTAAAGGGCTACCGCAGTCTGGACGAATCCGTGGCCACGCTCTCTGTCTCCCAGGGCAAGAAAATGCTGAACGGCGATCCCAATGCTCTCACCGATCTGAAGAAGCAGCTTCATCAGCTTACCCGCGACAAAAAGGAACTTCTGCGCAAAGCGGGCCTGCCGGACGATTATCTGGAGCCGGTATACGACTGTCCGGACTGCCATGATACCGGATATGTTGACGGCCGGAAGTGCCACTGCTTCCGTCAGGCGGAAATCGCCCTGCTCTATCAGCAGTCGAATCTGAAGGAGGTTCTTCAGAAGGAGAATTTTGATACCCTTTCCTATGAATATTTCGATGAGGACAGCCTCCCCGATTTTCGTGCGGCAGTGCAGAAATGCCGCAATTTTGCCGCTTCCTTTGATTCATCAGGCCGGAATCTGTTTTTTTACGGAACAGTGGGCACCGGCAAAACCTTCCTGAGCAACTGTATCGCCAGAGAGGTAATTGAGAGCGGACATTCCGTAATTTACTTCAGCGCTTCCATGCTGTTTGACACGCTCTCACGCAATGCATTTGATATAAAGAGACAGGACAACCTGGACTATTTATATAATGATCTCTACAACTGTGACCTGCTGGTCATCGATGATCTCGGAACGGAGCAGAGCACGCCGTTTACGCTCTCCCATCTCTTCACCGTACTGAATGAACGCATCATCCGGAAGAAGAGCATGATCATCTCCACCAATCTTTCGCTTCCCGAGCTGAAGGAACGGTATCAGGACAGGATCTTCTCCAGGATCACCAGCAGTTTTGACTTCTGCAAGCTCACAGGCCCGGACATCCGGATGTACAGGAAAAGATTAGCAAACAGAAAGTGAGGACTCCCATGGCGGAAGAAAAAAGAAACTTGGAAACGATTCCCGCAGGCTCTCTCGGCATCATTCCCCTGGCGGGCTGCCAGTCACTTGGCGAGCAGGTGGATCACTATCTTGTAAAATGGCGCAGAGAACGGGAAAGCGAGCACAAAAACAGTCTGGCCTTTGCCGGTTATCAGCGTGATTCTTATCTGCTGAAAACAAAGGTTCCCCGTTTTGGAACCGGTGAAGGAAAAGGCGTCATTCAGGAGTCCGTCCGCGGAATGGATCTTTACCTTCTCGTTGACGTGGTAAACCACAGCCTGACCTATTCCCTCTTCGGAGAAGAAAACCACATGTCTCCGGATGATCATTATCAGGATCTGAAGCGCATCATCTCTGCCGTCGGCGGTAAGGCGCGCAGAATCAACGTAATTATGCCCTATCTCTACGAAGGCAGACAGCATAAGCGCTCCAGCAGAGAATCCCTTGACTGCGCTATCGCTCTGCAGGAGCTGGTACACATGGGCGTGGAAAATATCATCACCTTCGACGCACATGATCCCAGGGTTCAGAATGCGATTCCCCTGCACGGCTTTGAAACCGTACAGCCCGCTTATCAGTTCATTAAAAACCTGCTGCGCAACCAGAAGGATCTGATCATTGACGCCGACCACATGATGGTTATCAGCCCCGATGAAGGCGGCATGAGCCGTGCCATCTACATCGCCAACGTGCTCGGACTGGACATGGGCATGTTCTACAAGAGACGCGACTATACCCGCGTTGTCAACGGCCGCAACCCCATTGTCGCTCATGAGTTCCTCGGTTCCGATGTGGAAGGCAAGGATATGCTCATCATCGACGACATGATTTCCTCCGGCGAAAGCGTGCGCGAGGTTGCCGCTGCACTGAAGAAAAGGAAGGCCCGCAAGATATTCATCTGCGCCACCTTCGGTCTGTTTACCAACGGGCTGGACAGCTTTGACAAAGCCTACGAGGAGGGTATCATCGACCGCGTGCTGACCACCAATCTGATCTATCAGCCGCCGGAACTGCTGGAACGCGAATGGTATGTCAACTGCAGTATGAGCAAATATGTGGCATACCTGATTGATACGCTGAACCACGATACCTCCATCAGCGATCTCTTAAGTCCCAACGAAAAGATTCAGAAGCTTCTTATGAAATACCGGAGCGGAAAGCTTTAAGTCTCTCCATGTCGAAGCCCGTCGGGGCAGACA
>ULPS01037657.1_pt1 | contig 55077 bp, 41 predicted proteins | sample 1953711 | NCBI WGS metagenome assembly ULPS01 (sample SAMEA4835635, study PRJEB28245) | human gut metagenome | biome: gut microbiome; material: fecal sample | place: Denmark | collected 2008 | reverse complement strand
TGTGGGGGTAAAATACAGCCTCCACCCGCTTCCTGCCGCCGCAATGAAAAGCAGGCATGCCATGACGGGAATCAGAAGCCAGAAGCTTTCCCTCCGGCATATGGCCGGTTTCCGCATTCTTTCGGAAAGAAAGGCCTTTGTCTCCCTCTTTAATTCCTCTTCCGCATGGATCTCACGGAAAGAGTCTCTGATCCTTTCATGAATCCCGTCATTCATATCCATCACCTCCCAGCTTTTCTTTCAGCAGCTTTTTTGAGCGGGTCAGGAGCGTGTAAACCGTATTCACGTTTTTCCCCAGAATCCGGCTGATCTGCGGAGCCGTATAATCCTCATAATAGTGAAGGTACACCACATCCCTGTATCTGGCAGGAAGAGAAAGCACCGCTTCCAGGACCTCCCTGTGGTCAGGCGGAAGGGAGGCCGGCTGTTCGATCAGTTCGTCCAGAGGCACCGTGCGGCTGCAAAAAAAGCTTTTCAGATGATCCTTACAGGCATTGATCGTAACGCGGATGAGCCAGGCCTTCTCATGCTCTTCGCTTTCAAAGGAAACGGAACTAAGGACATACTTCAGAAAAACCGATTGAAATATGTCCTCCGTATCCGCATAATTTTTCAAGTGAACCATACAGAGCCGCCGGACCATGTCAGCATACCGTTCGACCGCCCTGTTCGCCTCTTCTTCGCTCCGCATGATATCTCCGCCTCATATCTGCCGTACCGGCCGCAGTAAACCGTCTCATTCTCACACTCTTCACCTGTTATGATGGGAAGCATGATGGCCGTAAGCGCCTTCACAGCCGGAACCGGACGCATATCCGCCGTGATGGCCGCGGCTTTCTCTGCGGACGTATTCTCCCCCGCAGCTGTCGCAGATTCCATCCCCGTCCGCATCGCAGTGCAGGCAGATGTTTTCTCCATGGTTATCGCAGATCCCGTCTCCGTCCGCGTCCGCATAGTAACAGCCGCTTCCCGCGTAATCACAGATTCCATTCCCATCCGCGTCCACAAAGCGGCATCCGGTTCCGGGGCCCGCCGCCCAAACGGTCGTCGTACTGATGGACAAAATTACTGCAGCCGTTAAAATTCCCGTTAATCCTTTTTTCATGTTCATTATCCTCCGTCTGTTTCAGATAGTTTTTATGACTTCACTATAAATACGACTGGCCACGGAGAATCCATTCACAGTTTTTTTATTTAAAGCTTTTTTATCATGGAAATGATCTTTCTCATCGTTCCGTCCTTCAGTCTGATGGCATCCGGATGTTCCGCCACCCGGACAAATCCCAGCTTTTCATAAAGCCTTTTGCCACGCTCATTTCCATCTATATAATCCAGCTCAAGCTGAAGAATCTCTTTTTCCCTGGCTATCCTCTCCAGTTCCGTGAACATGGCCGTTCCTATCCCCAGCCCCCAGTATTCCTTCAGGATTCCAACAGCAAGCGTCGCCCGGTGCCTGGTCTTGATTCTGTTTGAAAAACTGATCTGGCAGTTCCCGGCAATCTTCCCATCCACCGTACAGACGATCATCAGGCTGGTCTGCGACTGATTCATCCCCTCCAGAAATTCCGCTTCCTGCTCCGCCGTCTCCGTACATTCCTCCGGATAGCGGAGAATAAACTCCGTCTCAGAAGAAAGGGTTTTCAGAAATTCCATCATCTGCGCGCCTTCCGATTTGCACGGACTTCTTAAAACTGCCTCCTGTCCGTTTTTCAGAGCTATTATTTTCGTTTCATAACGCATTCCTTCCTGCCTCCTTTAAGTCCTTTCAAATATTTGAATATTCTCCCTCTTCCGCATCAAGTATAACACAAAAAGCATGACGGGACCATCGCTTCAAAATGGTCCTGCCATGCTCTCTGCCGTTTTAAAAGCTCATATTTTCAGTCCGCCGTTCTGCGGAGGTTATTAAACCAGCTTCACCTTAAACACCACAGGCTTATCGGTTTTCACGCCATCCACCTTCACATGAAGGCCGCTCTCATCCCGCGTCCATTCGCAGGGGGAATCAAAGCCGAGTACGGATACATCTTTGATGATTCCGGCGAAATTGGGCTTGCTGGATGCATCCTGCTTTCCGAGGGACGGGAAGGTGTAGCTTCCATCCTGCGCACAGCGCATCACGATCGCGTACAGCCTGTCTCCGTTCATGGTATAACGGATGTCGTCAGAGGTGAATTCCTTCTTGATCTTATCGGAGAACTGACCTTCCACCACCTGCGTGGGGCCTTCTCCGTACTTTCTCCACAGATGGCTGTCATAGATGGCCTCTCCGTTCACCTTCAGCCATGCACCGATCTCCCGCAGGATCGCCGCATCCTCCTCCGGAATGGTTCCATCCGCCCTGGGGCCGACGTTCAGAAGCAGGTTTCCGTTCTTGCTGACGATGTCCACCAGGTCACAGATGATGTCTGCGGCCGGGCGGTAGCTGTTGTTCTCCGTATAGCACCAGGAATTTAAAGCTACGGCCGTATCCGTCTGCCAGTAATAGGGCTTCACGTCCGCGAACTGGCCTCTTTCGATGTCCACCACCGCGGTACCGAACATGAAGGCGTCATGCTTGTAATTGATCAGCACCTCTTCGCCCCATTCCTCCGCGCGGTTATAGTAGTAGGCCGCCAGCTTCTTCAGATAAGGACGGAAGGACTGATGCTGGATCCACCAGTCAAAATAAATGAGCTTCGGATGGTATTCGTCGATGATCTCACAGGTTCTGGTCAGCCAGTCCTGAAGGTATTCCTCTGTCGGCGCGGGCTCGCTGAAAATGTCATGATGATCCCGCTCCGGCATGGCAGGCCAGTAGAAATCGCCGCGCTGCATGGGGTCCTTGATGTCGCTGTCAAATTCCTTTCCGTGTCCCATGAAGAACCAGTGCTCCGCACGGTGGGAGGAAGCGCCGTTTACCAGTCCATGCTCCGCAAACGCATGGCACAGCTCGCCCAGGGTATCCCGCTTCGGTCCCATTTCCGCCGCATTCCAGTGGGAAAGCTCGCTTTTATACATCTGGAAGCCGTCATGATGCTCCGCAACGGGAACCACATACTTCGCTCCCGCTTCCTCAAACAGCTGCGCCCACTCCTCAGCGTTGAACTTTTCCGCTTTAAACATGGGAATGAAATCCTTGTAGCCGAAATCCTTATGGGGACCGTAGGTTTTCACATGATGCTCAAATTCCGGCGAACCCTGGATGTACATATTTCTGGAGTACCACTCGCTGCCGAAGGCGGGCACGCTGTAGACGCCCCAGTGAATGAAAATTCCGAATTTTGCATTCCGGAACCACTTCGGCAGAGGATGGGCGCTTAAGGAGTCCCAGTCATCCTTATATGGGCCGCGCGCGATCACCTCATCGATCTGTTTTAAGTATTCATACATATCCTTCATCAGTCTGTCACCACACCTTTCTGCAGCATGATATTGGCGTAAAGCGCCGTCTCCCCTGTTGCAATGATGGCATAGGCCTTTTTCGCTTCCTCATAAAAAGTAAATCGTTCAATCTGTCCGATGGCAGCCTTTCCCCGGGACTCATATTTTTCCTCGATCTTTTCATATACATCCCAGATGGGTGTTTCCACGTCATCCCCCGGCATGACCTGCATCAGATTAAACGGCTTTTCCACATAGGTATCCAGCGGAAAAAGCTGCAGGATGGCGTCCAGGATCTCCGGAATTCCATGTCCGTCCATGCGGATCACCTTCGCGTTCTTTCCCATGGATTCCGCCGGAAAGTTTCCGTCCGCGATCACGATCCGGTCGCTGTGGCCCATCTCGCACAGAACCTTTAAAAGCTCCGGTGATATGATTTTGGGTATTCCCTTCAGCATATGTTTTCCCTCCTGACTGACCGGATGCGCAGTCCTGTCATCTGCGCTGTCCGGTCTATCCTTTTACAGTTGAATTATAGCAGTTCAGGCTGTCGTATTTTTGCCCTCTATAATGGTTTTAACCTGTGATTGTTCCGTTCAGATCCCAAAGATCCTCCCACCCCTTCGCGCCGGGCCAGAGGAACACCTGTCCTTTTACCAGCCTGCAGTTCTTATCCGCAAGGCGGATGGTTTCCATCTCCTCTTCCGTCAGCGGGTCCTCCGTGGCGCACTTCAGATTGCTGATATACTGCGGCTCCTTCACGGAAAACGGAATGGGAACCTGTCCTCTCTGCACCGCCCATTTCAGGCAGATGAGAGCGGGATGGACATGGTGGCGCTCCGCGATTTCCACAATCTCCGGCATCTGAGTATCCGCCACATCTTCTGCTGTCCTGTCTCTTTCCGGGCGGGAAGGGGAGCCGATGGGGCAGTATCCCACCGGAAGGATATCATGCGCCTTCGCGTACTCGAACAGCTCCGGCTGCTGGAATCCGGGATGCAGTTCCATTTCCAGGGCCGCAGGTTTGATGCGGCAGAGAGGCAGAACTGCCTCCAGCTTCGGAATCGTCATGTTGGACATGCCGATGTATCTGACCTTCCCTTCGTCCACCAGCCGCTCGCACTGTCTCCATGTTACCATAAATTCTTCCACCGAAAAAGGTCTGGAATCCGGATTGCGGGAATCCCCGTCACAGCCCGGCGCATGGTAATTGGGGAAGGGCCAGTGCACAAAATAAAGATCTATGTAGGAAAGCTTCAGATCCTTCAGGCTCTTTTCGCAGGATTCGATGACCTTTCCTTCCGCATGCATGTCGTTCCATACCTTGGAGGTGATGAAAAGCTCCTCCCTTTTCACCACGCCCTCCTGCATCACGCGGGTCAGCGACTCTCCGATTTTATCCTCGTTCATGTAAACGGAAGCGCAGTCAATCAGCCGGTATCCGGCCCGGATGCCCCCGTACACGGCTGCCGCAATCTGCTCCGGCCCGTATTTATCACTCCCGAAGGTTCCCATTCCAACCGCGGGAACTGTGGTTCCGTCATACAGAGTCCTGCGCGGAATTCTGCTCTGTTCTATGATTTCTGACATTGCTGTTCTCCTTTAAATACGGCTGTCTCCGGCCGTCTCAATCGAATACCACCGCGACCTTGCCGCAGTTTCCTCCTGCCATCAGGGCGTAGGCCTCTCCTGCCTTCTCCAGCGGGAATTCGTGGGTGATCAGATCCTCCGGATGGATGCCCCAGCGCACCAGCCGCTCTACAAGCTCTTCCATTCTCCACAGAGAGGTCACCCAGGAGCCGTAGATGGTCTTCTGACCGTGGATGATGTCCGGGCTGGGATTGAAGGTGCAGGTTCCGCCCTCTCCCACAAAAGCGATCTTACCCCATTCTCTGGTGGCACGGATAGCAAGCTGCCGTCCCGGATCGCTGGCGCTGGCATCAATGGCACGCTCCACGCCGTTGCCGTTCGTCACCTTCATAATTCCTTCCAGTGCCTCGTCAGGGGTGAATACATAATCCACCAGTCCCAGCTTTTTCGCCAGCTCCACGCGGTACTCATTCATCTCCACACCGATGAGCATGTTGGCCCCCATGGCTTTTGCCAGCATCAGTGCCGCCAGGCCGACCGGACCAAGACCGGTCACCAGAACCGCGTCGTTTCCACAGATTCCGATTTTTTCAATGGCCTCGTATACCGTACCGAAACCGCAGGCCACCTGCGCACCATCCTTGTAGGTCAGCTCGTCGGGAAGGGCGATCAGATCCTTTTCCTCCGCCAGAATGTAGGGCGCCATTCCGCCGTTTCTCTGCCAGCCGTACGCCTGACGGAAGCGGCTCTTGCAGGAAATGTAATAGCCTCTGCGGCAGTCGTTGCACACGCCGCAGCCGGAGATGTGATAAACGATTACACGGTCGCCCTTCTTGAAGCGTCTCAGTCCCTCTCCCTCTTCCACGATCACGCCGCAGGGCTCATGTCCTGCAACCATACCGGGAATATAGCCTTCCGGCCCCTTTCCCACATGCGCCCGGTAGATGCAGCGGATATCGCTTCCGCAGATCGTCGTGGCCTTCGTCTGAATCAGCACCTGTCCATGTCCCGGCTTCGGAATGTCAAATTCCTTCATCTCCACCGTGCTGTTTCCGGGCAGCGTCGCTCCCCGCATTCTCATTTTTTCCATTTCTACCCCTTTCTGCCGCCGAACGGCGGCTCTAAAATCGTAAGAAATTGGGCGTAAGCCCAATTCCCAGGAGAAAATCTCTGATTTTCTCCGCCTTTCCCGCTGCCGCAGGCAGCACTGATTTTCTTGTCTCTTTGTACCTTCATTATAAATTTCCCCTCGTAAAAGGATAAGAGAAACTTTTGACAACTTGTCCTTTTTTATGTCGCATCAGCGCAGGTTTTAAATTGCCCGTATGGCATTAAAATGCCCCGCTGGTCACGTTCCGGTCTGCTGTGCTCTCAGCATTCTGAATAGAAACCTGCGGGGCTGTTATTTTTATAATTTTTCTCTTAAAACCTCTACTCTGCACTGATGTCTTTTTTGAGGATCACTCTTGGAGTAAGAAATACCCGTGGCATGTAACAACGAAAGACCATTCTGAGTTACTGGATTGATTTTTAAAATTTACTCTGATACACTGATCCCATGATCAGACAGCTATTTTGAAAAATAAACTGTTCAAACTTTTCGGGCAGGACGGGCGGATCAGCCGCTCCGGAACTGCCCTCTGGTCAAAAGGAGGCCCGTCATGTGGACAGACTACAAGGACGCAGATATTCATTTTACCATCGCGGATACCCGCTTTCATACGCTGAATTTTGTCTATGAAAGGTTTGAGCGTTCCATTCCCAGCCATTCCCACGGGAACGGCAGCTATGAGATCCACTATATTCCGCAGGGCCGTGGGCGGGCGCTCATAGACGGCGTTTATCATGAGGTCATACCCGGCACCCTCTATGTCACCGGGCCTCATGTGGAGCACGCGCAGAGTCCGCTTCTGGAGGATCCCATGTGCGAATACTGCATTTATCTGAAAACGGAAAAAAGGCGGAAAAGCAGCTCCTCCTTTTCCACAGGGGAAGAGGAGCTGCTCTCCGTCTTTGAAAACACACCCTTCTGGTTCGGTCAGGATACGCAGAAAGCCGGGGCGCTGATGATGGAGATTTTTGAAGAGCTGCAGAGCCGGAGGACGGGCTGCATTTTTCAGGTGGAAGCGCTGCTGCGCCAGCTTCTGGTCAGTCTGGTACGCAACTTTGAAAATTATGAAAAAAGCGGCCATCCGAAGGCTGCAAGCCTTTCCGCAGCCGCGGACAAAACCGCTTTTATCATTGAGGAATATTTCCTTTATGAGTACAGGAACCTGTCGCTGGAGGATCTGGCGGGCAGGCTCGGCCTTGGCGCCAGGCAGACGGAGCGCCTACTGCAGCGTCAGTACGGCAAAACCTTCCTCCAGAAAAAAGCGGAAGCCCGCATGTCCGCCGCGGCCATCCTGCTTTCCGATACCTCCCGGAGCATCACCTCCGTGGCGGAGGATCTGGGCTATTCCTCCATCGAACATTTTTCTTCAGCCTTTAAGAATTATTATCTCATCAGCCCGAGGCAGTACCGGAAGGAGGGCGTTTACCACAGCTTTCCGGACAGCAGCGAAAGCGGCTCCAGAAACCGGTCATAGATTCCTTCTTCGGTAATTCCCGCCTCCAGGCTGCCGATGGTGTCGTTCCACAGGCAGTAGATGGCTCCTGCCGCCCGCGGAGACCATGCCGGGAGCACCTGGGTCTCTCCACCCATGGGATATTCATTTGGCTCCCAGTCTGAAAGAGCCCCCAGGTCCAGAGAATCGTAGCCGCCGCCCGGAATGATGTACAGGCTGCTGTTCAGGGAATTGATAACCGTATAGCCCGCCCGGTAGGTTTCCTGCGGGTCCGCCCACTGAGAGCTCCAGACCTGTACCTGAATCTGTTCCGGCGAAACTGCTCCCTCCTCTTCCCCGTTCCACAGCGTGTAGGCGGACTGTCCTTCCTGTGCGGCTTTCCCATTCGCCTGCTCAATCAGGCTCAGACTTCCCCACATCCGGACGCTCCGTCCGCTTTCCGTTACCAGGCTGATCAGTCTCTGCATATAGGCCTTATAATCCTGCGCATTTCCGAAATACTCATCCATGCCGATGTGCACGGTTCCCCCTTCGGCAAAAACAGGCTCCGCTCCGTCCAGGTATTCCTTCCAGAGCCCTTCCATGAGAGAAATCGTATCCGTTTTGGACAGATCCAGCTGATCCACATTCTCCGGCTCGTCCGCAAGCGCGGTCTCCGGGAATACCTTTGTGATGGCAAGGCTGTGCGCCGGTGTATCGATTTCCGGCACCACCTCCACGCCCAGGCCGGCTGCCCATTCGGTGAATTCCTTCCATTCCTCTTTGGTGAAGGCTCCGTCCTGAGAAGTGATTTTCTCCCCCCTTTCATTCTGCAGGGAGGATTCCAGGCGGAAACCGGAATAAGCGGTAAAAGCATTCGCAATGCTGTCGTTTTTTCCACTGGTGGACAGGATCTCATTATCGTTCAGATGCATGCCCAGCGTGTTCATCTTATTTGCCGAAAGCTCCAGCACCATTTTTCGGAGCGTCTCCATGGAAACCATTTTTCTTCCGATATCGATGGAGAAGCCCCGAACAGAATAGCGCGGATAGTCCCGAATGACGCCGCAGGCGATTCCTTCCGGTTCCGCGCTTCCGGGTTCAGATTTTTTTGTCCCCGCAGCTTCCGCGCCCAAAAGCTGACAGAGCGTATTCACGCCCCAGATCATGCCTCTTCTCTCCTGTGCCAGCAGGGTGATTCCGTCCGGGCGGATTTCGCACAGATAGCCTTCTTCGCCAAGTCCCAGCTCCTCCGGCGCGATTCCCAGATAAATGTCTCCTTCCTGGATCTCCGCCTTCGTACCAATGAGTATCTGTATCTCTCCGCTGTCAGAATCCGAATGACCGGCTGCTTCCTTCAGCACCGTCTGCAGAGAGGACAGAGCTGACGCAGCCTCCTCCTGCCATTTTTCATCCAACAGAATCCGGCTGTCTTCCCGCGGAGAAAAGGTTCCGCTGCCTCCGCGCCATTCCGCTGCCTCCGGCGTGATGGAGGGACGTGGGTTTGTGGCGCTCTCCGCTTCTTCCTGCGGCGAAGGCTCCTGAGAATCCCCCTGTGCTGCTGGCTGCGCCGCCGGAACCGTTACCACATAGCCTGGCGTCTCCTCAGACACACCGTTCCTGGTGAGAAGGAAGCCCACCTCCACCTCTTTTTCCTCCACCGTGGGATAAATCGTGCCATCCGGCCCGATCACCTGCTCATAATCTGCTCCCGCGATCTCAATTTCCACGTCCGCCGGTACTGAAGGAAATATGAGGCGGCGGCTTCCGTCTTCCGCTGTTTCCACCGACAGTTCACCAAGAGACCAGCTCAGCGGAACCTCCTCATATAGCTCTGCCTCCATCAGAGAAACGTTCTGATAGTAAAGATACTGATTTTCCTCACTGTCGGATACCGCAGTGGTGCGGATGCGGAAATACTTCCCCGGAACCGGATTGTCCAGCGCGATACACTGCTCGTTCGCTTCCGGGCTTTCCGTGATTTCTGCCGCCATAGTCCAGTTCTCCCCGTCCCGGGAGCTTTCCAGCACAAAGCCCTCCACATTCAGCCGTTCCCAGTACAGACGCACGAAGGAAACCTGTTTTTCCTGTGCGAATTCGAACATCAGCCAGTGGACAGGCTGCCCCGTTTCATTGGCAGAAGACCAGCGGCTGGATGAATCGGTCCGGTTTCCGTCCGCCGCCTTTTCCGGCGAAAATGTTTCTGTTTCCACACTGTCCGCCGTCACCGTCACGCCTTCCTGCAGAGCAAGATTTACAAGCTCTGCTCCCGTCACGCTTCCAACCGGAAAGGAGTCCGCCGGAAAGACACCCGTACCTTCCGCTCCTGCACCGCTTTTTTTCGGATCATCCCCGTCAAGGAGCAGCCCTGCCGCCGCCAAAAGCAGAAGGAACAGCAAAAGCAGCCGGAAGCAGCAAAAGCGGCCGGAACGCACAGTACCGGTTCTCTTTTTCCTGATTTTTCCAACTCCCCCCATGTGCTCCCCCTCTGCTTTCAAACGCCGCTTTCGCATGCACTTTCCTTTCTTTACGGTCAATACTCGATTCCTTCCCTCGCACCGATCCCCCTGTCAAATGGATGCTTTACACACTCCATTCTGGTCACATAATCCGCACAGTCCACAAGCCATTCCTGCGGGTCCCTTCCGGTGCAGACGATTTCCGGAAAATACGGCTTATCATCCTCCCGGCTCAGAAGCCTCCACAAAAGCGTTTCATCAAGAAGCTTCCAGTTTATGGGATAGGTCACCTCATCCAGCACAACAACGTCCGCTTCTCCGGCAGCAGTCCGGTTAAAGGCCTGCTCCAAAAGGCCGTTATGAATGCGGGTCAGCTCCTCCTTCTGTTCCTCCGTCATCTGAAAATAGAATCCGAAATCCTTTTCACTTCTTAAAATTTCAATCCCCGGCAGTTTATCCAGCGCATGAAGCTCTCCCGTGTCCCTTCCCTTCATGAACTGAAGAAAAATCACCCGCTTTCCCGCGCCTGTAGCACGCACCGCAAGCCCGACTGCAGCCGTAGTTTTTCCCTTTCCCTCTCCTGTATATAAATGTATCAGACCTTTTTCCATTCTTTCCTCCATTCCTGCTCCTACAATACGTTAATGAAACTCTGAAGGCTGCAAATCTATATTTTCCCATACCTCTCACCGGATGTATATCTCTCACAGGATGCGCGTCTAACGCAATCTGCGCAGATATCCGCACAGGTTTCCGGCTCCCTGTCGGAAAGCACGATTCTGTATGCCACGCTCTGCCTGGGAACCAGCACAAAGCCGGGGTGCAGCTTCACCGGAGCCTTTCCGTCGAAGCAGAGAAAAATCTTCTCCATTTCCTCCAGCGGCAGATTCTGACCCGGGAAGAGGTAACGAATGGCATACAGATTCATCCGCTCCTGTATGCGTTCGTCCAGTGCCCGGTTTCCCTTCCGGAGAAGCTCCCTGCACAGACAGTCCAGCAGATAAGCTTCCATCAAAAGCCCCTGCTTCTGATATTCCTCCTGAAGCGCATCCACCTGTGCGCCCAGTGTAAGAACAGCCTCCGCCTCCATTTTTTCTTTCTCCACCATACAGACTGCCCGGCAGTCTGCCGCCTTACACAGCATTTCATGGATTCCCTGAAGTTCTTCCGTGCCTGTCCTTACATCCATCCCGGAAAAATGGTATTTCTCTGCCGTCTCTTCCAGCTCCTTTGGGGTCAGAGCCAGATGAAGCCTGTATTCCATAATTGTGCTGTCTGAATCGGCTTTTATCATCATTTCCTCTTTTTCTCCACAAAATGTGTCGCATACCATCTCTTACCCCCGGCATCTTCACTTTTGCTGAACCGCAGGGGTTTGCATGGCAGACCCGTTCCAGGTAATCCACCCTGCCGAACCGCCGGTTTCCATATTCCCGTCCGTTCAGAATCCCAGGCTCCTTCAGTACATCCGCCGGTGCCGCCCAGCCATGCGGCCGGCACAGCTGGTCCATGACAGCATTCACTGTTTAATTCTCTGTTGTTCACAGGCCTTCAGGTTTTCCATTCTGTCATGGTTTCCGCTACGTCTGAAAGCATAACACATTTTTCATCCGATTGCATCATTGTCAATCCGTTATTTTCCTCTTTTTTAAAAATAAAACAGGCATATCCTCTGAATCCCTGTGCCCAAAAGCACGGAACTCTTCCGGATATGCCCGTTCTCATCCTATATTTCAATTCAGTAATTGATACCCTGAATGGCAAGCTCTCCGTCCACTACTCCGAAAATAATGTTCGGCTTGCTGTCAGCCGCCAGGACAAATCCTGCCATGCTGGGGGTAAGACTGTCCACATCCGCATTTTCCACAGATTCCACCAGTTCAGGGGTAAAAATCCGCTCTGCCCCCAGTTCCACGAATTCCTCTCTGGACTCCACACTCACGCTTCCATCCGTAAATCCCACATAAACCGGATACGCCGTCAGGTCCGCCAGAGCTTCCAGATCCTGGGCTGCAACGGCATCCTTTACCCGAGTTCCGAACGCTGCAGCCGCCTCGCTGTCAACCGCAAAGTTGTCCTCGTATCCGCCGGCAGGCCGCGTTTCTGAAGAAGATGTCTCTGAATCCTCTTCCATTTCTGTCTGTGACGGAACAGTTGGCTCCGCAGGACCCTCCGTCTGCACGGCCTGCGTTTCTCCGACGGCAGGCGCTGTCTCACTGCTCTGCGTTTCCTGCACTGTTTCCACCGCGGAAGGCTCCGTCTGCACGTTCCCGGTTCCACCCGTCTGGCCGCAGGCCGCAAGCCACAGACTCATTATTCCCACTGCTGCAATCACTGATTTCTTTTTCATGTTTCCTCCTTTTGCTGCCGACAGGCGGCTGCAATTCAGGCATGAACCGTGTTCATGCCGGTCTCCGCTCTGCAGGCGGTATCCCTTTTATATTGCCGGGCAGTACCCGACCTTTTTTTGCTTTCCATTTTAAAGATGCGGAAGGGCAGAAAAAAGTTTGGACATCCGGGAATTTTTTTCTGTTTCCGAATGTCCAAACATAAGAAAAGAATCCTGTTTTTCGTTTTTTTTGAGTCAGGAATGGCATTTTCAGAGAGTCTGCATTTCCGGCCCGTCCGTCTCATCCAGACCAGCCAGTCCCGTTCCCTTCAGAATCCCCCAGATATAGGGCGCACCGAACATGCAGAGCTTCTTCGGTCCCTTAATAGGGTCCCCGGCCGCCTTTGCCGACTGAATCTTTGCATAGGCACGCGCAAAAGTGGCTTCTGTGATCGACTTTTCCTTTCGGTCACAGAACAGCTCCCTCCCCCTGACAGTATAGGTAAAGGGAAGCTGCTTGCTTGTAAAAAAGGGTTCTCCGGCATACAGCTCAATCACTCTCCACAGAAGCGGTCCAAGCTCCTCCGGCTTTTCACAGCCTTTTACAGCCTCAACGGCAGCCTTTCTTTTCTCCTGTAGTTCGTTCATTTTTTCCGCATCCACTGTTCTTTCCATCGTGTCTCCTCCACTGCAGGCAGCCATCCGGCCATCCTTTTTCTGCCCGGTTCTGTCATGAACCCTGCCGGTATAACCGCCACTTGCAGTCTATTATATATGGCAGAAACTTCCGTGCCAACCCTTATGGGAAATTTTTACCACATTTATGTGGTTTTAAGGCTCCCGTTCAGCAGAACAGCATCGGCAGAAAATCGTGGATACACTTTCTCCACACGTTCCAGTCATGGCCGCCCTCATATTCCCGGCGCACGCATTTCACATCGTATTTCTCACAGAAAGCGTCATCCTCCTCAAATTTTTTCCAGAAGCCATCCTGTCTGCCCATGCCACGGAACAGAAGATTCATGCTTTGAGAAAATTCCGGCTTTTTGATGGTGTCCAGATGGCTGTCGTCCGGGTTCTCTCCCATGATGTTGTGCAGAAAGCCGGAAAACAGCCCTCCCCAGGCGAACAGCTCCGGATGCTTTCCGAGCAGCATGCTGGTCTGAACGGATCCCATGGACAGCCCGGCCATGGCCCTGTGCTGTCTGTCCTTTTTCACCCTGTATTTTTTTTCGATAAAGGGAATGATATCCTGAACAAGCACCTCCGGAAACAGATCCTGCTTCAGCCGAATCTTTCCCGGCCCGCAATCCGTCATCACCATTCCATCCGCCATCACGATCAGCATGGGAACCGTTCTTTTCTCCGCCAGCAGGTTGTCCATGATATGGTTGACTTTTCCCTGCCAGATCCAGCCCCTTTCATTCTCGCCGAAGCCATGCTGAAGGTACAGAACCGGATATTCTTCTTCTCCTTCCTCATAGCCCGGAGGTACGTAGCAGATACAGGTCTCCGTTCTGCCCGTCACGGTGGAATTCAGATACTCATGCCGGATCGTCCCGTGCGGCACATCATTCCTCATAAGGCAGAAGTCCTCCATCGGCCCTATCTCCAGGAAATTGATCGGCCGGCAGCAGCCATATCCAATGGGCAGGAAAGGGCTCAGTACCAGGCAGTTATCCACGTACAGGCTTACATAATAAAAGCCGGAATCCAGCGGCAGATCCACCGTCCACACATCCTTATCCGTTTCCAGGAAAGGATATCGTACTCCGCTGATCTCAATCTGTACATCCGCGGCATTTGCAAAGCACAGCCGCAGATATGGCATTCCTTCTGCGCGGTAAAACAGTCCCTCCTGTCCGGAAACGGGCACCGGATCCTCTCCAAGCTCCAGCATGACCGGACGATGGAAAGCACAGGACTGCTCCACAACAGCCGGATTATCCAGCCATTCCTTATCCGCATCCATCTGCTCCCTTACCTCCAGCGTCAGCCCTTCTGTCACAGCCTCTGCCGCGCGCAGCGTCCTGACCACACCATCCAGATATCCGCTCAGTCTGGAATGATTCCGGGATATCCCTTCCACAATAATATGCAGCCGTCCGGCTGCCATGGTCAGAAAATCGTAAATATTATCCAGACTCTCTCCCTGAGTGCGGGGCAGCTGCAGCTTTTCCTCCAGATATTCATGCAGCTCCTGTCTGGTATGTATTCCGGCAAAATTCAACTTGATCATGTGGTCATTTCCTTTTTCTTCCTTCATCGCCTATCGCCTTTCTCAGCTTGCTCCTGATTCGTGACAGCGCGTTATCCGTGCTTTTGGCATCCCTTCCCAGCACTCTTGCGATCTGCGGCGTCCGCATCCCCGTGATATACAGGTCCAACACCTGTTTTTCAAAGGCACTCAGTTCCTTCTCGATGGTCTGCTCCAGAAGCTCCACGTTCTCCCGGTCTATGATGAGCTCCTCCGGACTTTTCTCACTTTCGGCCGGAATCGCGTTCACGAGCTCCGCTTCCTCCGTCTCTCCCTGGGAATCGTAAAGAGAAATGTAGGTATTCAACGGCATATGCTTTTTCCTTGTGGACGCCTGCACTGCCGTATACATCTGCCGGGACACGCACAGCTCCGCGAAGGTGGAAAAGCTGGCGTCCCTGCCGCTGTCATAGTCCCTGACAGCCTTGAACAGACCGATCATCCCCTCCTGGATCAGGTCGTCACTGTCCCCGCCCAAAAGGAACATGGACTTTGCCTTCGCCTTCACCATTCCCTTGTACTTTTCCATGATATAGTCTGTAATATCCCGCCTGCCATCACGAAGCAGGCTGATCAGCTCCTCGTCGCTGTAATCTCCGTATAATGCGCTCAATTTGACTCCTTCTTAAGCCTCTTTCCTGCCATCCAGCAGCCGGATGAGCTCTGCCGCTATATGCTCGCCCAGAATGCGGTAGCCATCCGCATTGGGATGCACGCCGTCCGGCATCAGATGCAGAACATTGTCCTTATCGTGCCCGTCCAGGATGTTGGAGTTGTACAGATCGAAAACCTCCATATCATGTTCTTCTGCCAGCGTGATAATCACCTCAGGAAACTTTTCCTGAGGCATCAGATATTTCCGCTCCGCCTTCAGATAATCCTGAAGGCTGTTGGGCAGAGGCGTCAGAAAAATCACTTCTGCCTCCGGGTAATCCTCCTTCAGACCGTCCATCAGTTCGTCCAGATCTCCCCAGAAGGTGCGGGGTGCGCGATCCACTGGATTGCCGAACTCCACAAAGCTGGCACAGAAGCCGTCATTGGTTCCGCCCATGACCAGAATCAGATCCGTATCCTCCGGGATCTCCGTATACCGGTCCACAAAGGCATCCGCCCAGTACCTTCCGATGGAGGAGCCGCCGATTCCCAGATTCACGACCTTCCCGGCGCCCAGCGCCTCCTTCAGAACATTCGGCCAGGCAAGTTCCTGATAATTTTCCAGCGTATCCAGATTCACGGCCTGAGTGATGCTGTCTCCCAGACAGGCAATTTTGATCTCCGAAAAATCAATATCGTTTCCGGAAATGGTCTTTCTGTCCTGTTCGTTTGCCATCATCGTCTGCTTGTGGGAGCTTATCCCCTTCTGCCGTTCCTTCAATGTCAGCCGATGGGCCAGATCCGGATCCGGCAGGCCGTTTCCTGAAATTGTATTTCCGGAAATCGTATTTCCGGAAATCGTATTTCCGGAGATAGTGTTTCCTGAAATATCATTTCCGGAAACACGATTTTCGGAGACATCATTTGCGGAGACATCCTCTTGTGGAATGTCATTTCCTGAAGTATGATTCCCTGAGACACTGCTTTCGGGAATGTCCTCTTCTGAAATTTCATTTTGGGAGACGCTGTTTTCTGAAACACCGTTTTCTGAAACACCGTTCCCTGAGACGGCCTTCCTTCTTCCTCCGGAGGGCCGCAGAAGCAGCCTTGCCGGGATCCGGTTATCGGAAACGTTGTTTCCGGAAACTGCATTTTCAGAAATGCCGTTTCCGGAGACATCGTTGCCGGAGACCGGCGTCTCCGAAATTTCGTTTCCTGAAATTTTATTGCCGGAAACAGCCCGCTCCTGCGTCGTTTTCCGGTCAGGCCGCGCATCTTTTTCTGTTTCCGCTTCTTCCCGATCTGTTTCCTTTTCCGCTTCCTCTTCGCCCTCCATGGCGGCAGCAGCTTCCTGCCGCGGCGCGGCCAAAAGGGCCGGACCGGCCAGGGAAAAAAGGAAGGCGGCCATCAGGCCGCAGCCGATGATTGTCAGATATCCGGTTCCCTTCATTTATTTTCCCAGCCTCTGACGCACTATTTCATAGGCGAGAACCCCGGCCGCCACGGAAGCGTTCAGAGAGTCAATGTCTCCCTTCATGGGAATGGAAGCCGTGAAATCGCAGGTTTCCTTCACCAGCCTTCCAACTCCTTCTCCCTCGTTTCCGATCACCAGGCCGATGGAGCCCTTCAGATCCAGATCGTACATGGAGGTTCCGTCCATGTCTGCACAGACGAACCACATGCCCTGCTTTTTCAGTTCCTTCATGGTCTTGGCCAGATTGGTCACCCGCGCCACCGGCGTATAGTTCAGCGCTCCGGCAGAGGTGCGGGCCACAGTAGCCGTCAGACCAGCCGCCCTGTCCTTCGGGATGATGACACCGTGGGCTCCGGCCAGGTTTGCCGTACGGATGATGGCCCCCAGGTTGTGAGGATCCTCTATCCCATCCAGCAGGATGAGGAAGGGAGGCTCGTCCTTTTCCTGTGCCGCTGCCAGCATGTCCTCCACCTGCGCATATTCATATGCCGCAGCGTAGGCGATAACTCCCTGATGACGTCCGGTTTCCGAAAGCTGATCCAGCCGCTCCTTTTCCACATATTTGACCGGGATGTCCTTTGCTCTGGCAAGCCGTTTGATCGTCAGCACCGGCCCATCCTGGCAGTGATCCTGGATGAAAAGCCGGTCGATGGGCTTTCCCGCCCGCAGGGCTTCCGACACCGCGTTTCTTCCTTCTATGGTCATTTCCTGATATCGCATAATACTCTCCATTCCGGAGCGTTGGCTCTTAAGGGTATCCTGTGACTGTGACGCTCCGCACAGTCCACCGGTTTCTGCAGGCCTCCCGGCCAGCCGCACTCAGAGCCTCCAGCCAAGCACATCCAGCGAAATGCGGATCAGCTGAAGCAAACGCTCCTCCTGCCCTGAAAGATACAGCCAGCCGTAAAGGGCTTCCAGCCCGGTGGCCTTCCGGTAGTCCAGCACGGAGGCATTTTTCGCCGTGGTATGGGATTTGGCGTTGCGCCCGCGGCGGTAGACGGCAATCTCCTCCTGGGTCAGATGCTCCTGCAGGGCCTCCGCCATCTCCGCCTGAGCGGACGCCTTTGCCAGCCGGCTCTTTTCCCGGTGCAGCTGATTGGGGCTGGCATTGTGCCGCTCCACGATCACGGTCCGCAGGATCAGATCATACACGCAGTCTCCCACGAAGGCCAGCGTCAGGGGAGACAGGGTTCTCAGATCCACCTCCCCCAGCCCGAAATCCCGTTTGATCAGCTTCAGCAGTGTCAGGCTCTCTTCCATTTCACGCCCTCGCGGGTGTCCTCCAGGACAATCCCCTTTTCCAGAAGCTCGCCTCGGATCGCGTCGGCTCTGGCAAAATCCTTCGCCTTTCTGGCCCCCTGCCGTTCCTCGATCAGCTTTTCAATATCCGCATCCAGCATTTCCTCCTTCTGATCCACGATCAGGCCGCATACATCGGAAAGCTCCCGGATCTGTTCATGAAGGGCGGACAGACAGGCTTTGGAAGATTCACCGTTCGTGTTGGTATTGATGAATTTCACCAGCTCAAAGATGGCCGCAATGGCGTCCGCCGTATTGAAATCATCATCCATGGCCTCATCGAAACGGGTGGTATAAACCTTTGCCTCCTCCAGCAGCTTCTTTTCCTCTTCCGTCATTTCTCTGTCCTCTGCTTTGGAGAGAAGGAAATTCAGATTGGAAACCGCGGTCAGAATGCGCTCCAGACCGTTCTTCGCCGCCTCCATCAGCTCCGCGGAGAAATTCAGAGGACTTCTGTAATGAGCGGACAGCATGAAGAAGCGCAGCACCTGGGGATCATATTTGGAAATAATATCCCGCACGGTGAAGAAGTTTCCTGCGGATTTGCTCATCTTCCTGTTATCGATATTCAGGAAAGCGTTGTGCATCCAGTAATGGGCGAAGGGCTTTCCGTTCGCCGCCTCGGACTGGGCGATTTCATTTTCATGGTGCGGGAAAATCAGATCCTCTCCGCCCGCATGAATGTCAATCTCATCTCCCAGATATTTTTTGCTCATCACGGAGCATTCGATGTGCCAGCCGGGACGGCCGTTGCACCAGGGAGACTCCCAGTAGGGCTCTCCTTCCTTCTTGGGCTTCCAGAGCACGAAGTCCAACGGATCCTCCTTCTGATCCTCGCCGGACACCAGAAGGGAACGCTTTCCTCCCTCCAGATCGTCCAGATTCTTGTGGGACAGCTTTCCATAGTCACGGAAGCTTCTCACCCGGTAATACACCGTTCCATCGTCCGCCACGTAAGCATGGCCGTCATCGATCAGCTTCTGGATCATCTCCAGCATGCCGCAGATCTCCTGGGTGGCCTGGGGATGCACTGTGGCGGGGCGCACGTTCAGGGATGCCATATCCTTTTTGCACTCCGCGATGTAGCGCTCGGAAATCACATCCGCGTCCACGCCCTCCTCAATGGCCTTTTTGATAATCTTGTCATCCACATCAGTGAAATTGCTGACATAATTCACTTTATATCCCTTGTGTTCAAAATAGCGGCGCACCGTATCGAACACGATCATGGGACGGGCGTTTCCGATGTGGATCAGGTTGTATACGGTGGGTCCGCACACATACATCTTCACCTCGCCCGGGGTGATGGGGACAAATTCTTCTTTTTTCTTTGTGAGAGTATTGTAAATCTTCATTTCGTCTGTTTCTCCTTTTCTTCTGCTCTTCTAAGGTACCGCACCTGCGCCTCCAGGTCAAGCAGTCTGTTCACCAGTTCTGAATTTTCTTTCTGCAGGGCGGAGATTTCCTCCCGAACAGGATCGGGCAGATGTACCTGATCCATGGTTTCCCTGGGAATGGGCTGATTTCCCCGCTTCACCACCCGGCCCGGCACGCCCACCACCGTGGAATTGGGCGGCACCTCACTTAACACCACACTTCCTGCGCCGATCTTGGAATTTTCTCCGATGGTGAAGGAGCCCAGCACCTTCGCGCCTGCACTGATCATCACGTTGTCGCAGACTGTGGGATGACGCTTGCCATGCTCCTTTCCCGTGCCGCCCAGAGTGACGCCCTGATAGAGGGTCACGTTGTCACCGATCACCGTGGTTTCCCCGATGATCACTCCGTTTCCGTGATCGATGAAAAATCCCTTTCCAATCTGCGCGCCCGGGTGAATCTCGATTCCTGTCTTTCTTGCGCCGCGCTGGGAAATCCATCTCGCCAGGAAAAAGTGGCCGGATTGATACAGCCTGTGTGCCACCCGGTAGTGGAGCATCACCTTGAAGCTGGGATACAGAAATACCTCCAGCGAGGAATGGATTGCCGGATCACGTTCTCTTATGATGCGGATCTCTTCTCTGATATTGCCAATCAGTCCCATACTCCTCCATTCTGCCGCAGTGCGATCCACCGGAGGTTTTTATACGATATGAAATGAAATTTCCCATCGTATAAAAAAGGCCCCACCGTCTCCGATATTCCGAAGACGGCAGGGCCGCGGTTCCACTCCGATTCAGAAGGATGGAATGCCCCATCCCTTCTGCACTTGCAGCGCGTAACGAGCGCAAAACGGACCCGGCTGTACAGGGTAAACACCTCTTCACCGGACCGGCTCCCGGATGCACTTCAGCCCTCCGCGCCGGGAATGCTTTCAGCCGGTGACACTCCCTCTCTGCGGCCGGATGATGGACTGCTTTTTTCCGTTCCATGCCTTTTTCGATCTATTATACAGAATATGCAAGAAAATCCGTTTTGTCAACCCCCGATCCCTTTTGAATCCGTTCCTCAAGCAGCCGGATAAACAGTTCCATCTGTGGAGTGACCAGTTTGTTTCTGTGATAAACGAGCTGGCTGAACATTTCGATCTGCGGACAGTCCACGGAAAGTGCTGCCAGCCTTCCGCAGTCCAGATCCTCCCTCACCACAAATTCCGGCAGGAAGGAAACGCCTCTGTTTTCCCGCACCAGCCGGGTGATCACATCCGTATTCCCCGTTTCCAGAAAGGGCTCCAGCGCGATCCCGTCCGCCGCAAGCGCCTGCTCCAGCGCATAACGATAACTGATTCCCCTCTCCGTCAGAACCAGCGGTTCTTTCTGCAGCCGCTCTACGCTGATATGCTTCTCCCCCGCCAGCGGATGGGAGGCTGAAGCCACGAAGATAGCCCTTTCCCGATGCTCCGAAACCTTAATCCACTCCGGGAAATCCGTTTTCCGGTCCAGAAAATACAGAAGGTCAATCTCATTCTGCCGCACCATTTCAAACAGATCCTCTACCGGCCCGGTTTTGGTGGAAAGAAGGGCGCCGGGACATTTCCGGCCGAATTCCACAAAAACCGGCGGAAGGACGCTGATCAGCAGGGACTCCGCCGTGCCGATGCGCAGCTTTCCTCCGCCTGGCCTTCTCGCCTTTCCCACGTTTTCCGCCTCCTGTACCGCCCGAAGCACCGCAACGGCCCGCTCCACCAGCGCTTCTCCTTCCTCCGTCAGGCGGACATGCCTGCCGATCCGTTCAAACAGAAGTGTTCCCAGCTCCTTCTCAAGCTGTCGGATCTGCACTGTGACTGCGGACTGGGAATAGCCCAGCTGCTCCGCCGCTCCGGAAAAGCTCTGCAGCTCTGCCACCCGGATAAAAGTAGTCAGATTTCTGATTTCCAATTTTACCTCCGCTCCTGCCGCCGCAGGCGGCATCTATTTTGGCGCGAACCAGAGGGTCACGCCAACTTCCATACGATATCTATTAAAATTTTTCAATCTTTTTATGAAAACTATGAATTTTACAAATAGATAAAAGAATCGTACAATACCCATCAGAAAAAGTCAAGAAATGCGGAGCAGCGCTGTCAGGCGCACACAGGCTCCGGGATGGAGGTCTCGATGAATAATAATAACAGTCAGGAAAACATACAACAGGCAGGAGAATGGATGAAGGACTTTCTGGATTCCACCCTTACCTTTTACCGGGATATGAAGAAGCAGAAGGTGGTTACCCGGAGCAATCCGGATTTTCAAAAAGCGCAGGACACCTCTTTTGAAATGGATCTTCCATCGGCGGGACGGACGGCTGAGGAAGTTTTTGAAGAAATAAAGAACATCTGCTCCTCTGGCGCGCTGGTACAGCATCCCCGCTGCTTCGCCTGTGTGCCAAGCCCGGTCTCTCCCTATTCCTGGATGGGCGATCTGATGACCAATGCTTTTGACCACCATGCAGGCTGCTGGGCGAACGCGCCGGGCGCCGGACTCATCGAGCGCAGGCTCATCCAATGGATGGGCGGCCTTGCCGGTTATCCGAAGGCCTGCGGAGGTCTCTTCGTCTCCGGCGGCTCCATGGCAAACCTGACCGCGCTCACCGCCGCAAGGGATGCAAAGCTCACGCCACAGGACCGCGGACGCGCCGTCGCCTATCTTTCCGATCAGACCCATTCCTCCGTGGCCAAAGCACTTCATATCATCGGCTTCTGTCAGGAACAGATCCGCATACTTCCCTCGGACGCCGCCTTCCGCATGGACACCGGTACTCTGGAAATGGCAGTAAGAAAGGATATGGCGGCGGGCCGGAGGCCCTTCGTTGTGGTTGCCACCGCCGGAACCACAAACACGGGAAGCATTGACCCGCTTGAGGAAATCGCCGATATCTGCCGCCGTTTCGATCTCTGGATGCACGTGGACGGGGCTTACGGCGCATCCCTGCTTTTGTCCGGGCAGGGACGGCGGCTGCTATCCGGAATCGGGCTTTCCGACAGCATCAGCTGGGACGCGCATAAATGGATGATGCAGACCTACGGCTGCAGCGTGGTTCTGGTGCGCGATCAAAAAAATCTGCTGCGCAGCTTTTCCACTCATCCGGAATACCTGGAGGATGCAAAGACGAATGGAAGCCTGCCCGATTTCTGGGATCTGGGGCCTGAGCTCACCCGCCCCGCCCGCGCGCTCAAGCTGTGGACTACCCTGCAGATTGTGGGCACAGACCGGTTCGGAGAAATGATCGATCACGGCTGCCGGATGGCCGAGCTTGCTCAGGAGGAAATCCTGAAATATCCGGGCTGGGAGATCATCTCCCCAGCCGGACAGGGCGTGGTCTGCTTCCGTTATGCGCCAAAGGGACTTTCCAGCCGGGAATGCGATGCCCTGAATGTGCAGCTTGCCAGAGACCTTTCCGACACCGGCTACGCTCAGATCCTGACCACTCAGCTGAACGGCAGAAAGGTTCTCCGCATGTGCACGCCCAACCCGGAGACAGATGAAGATGATATCCGCAGCACCATTGCCCTTCTGAACCGTCCGCTGGAGCATATGAGGGAAACGCAGCTGAAAGCGGAAGCGGTGTCGGCATAACTGCTTAAAGCGCGGGAAATATTCCCGCGCTCGTTACACGAAAAGCTTGATAGCCGCTCTGTTCAGCCTGTTTTCTTTTCAATCCTGTTTCAAGCCGGTTTCTTCCAGAAATTCCCCAATTGTTTTCGTATCCGCTGCCGCCCTCAGCCAGCTTTCCAGAAGAAGCTTATCTGTTTCTCCCAGAATCCGGCCCTTTAGCCAATCAGGCATCTCTCCCCGGAATTCTAATATCAGAAGAAGGGCCTCTGCTTTTCCTTCCGCTTTTCCAATCTCATACTCCGCTTCGCGAAGCTTTTTCAGTTCTTCCTCCCGATCATACTCCAGAATTGACATGGCTACCACCTCCGATCTCTGACTACGCAGGAAGCCCTCCAAAATTCCTTCCCGAATGCATTCCGTCACGGCTCTTTCCACTGCATCAGCAAGAGACGCCTCTTCTTTCACACATTTCCTGACACGGCCCACAAATTCACTGTACTCCCGGAGTGTTCTGCACTTTTTCATAAGCTCCGGATTCGATCCCGGATTGATATTCAGAACACGTACCTTCAGTTCGAGCGCCGGATCACCCTCCTTTCTTTCAAAGGAATCTGACAGCTTCAGAATAAAATCATCCTCCACATTCCGCAGACCGTTGTAAAAAACCACGAATCGGGGTTCCGGGAGACGGATCATCACAGAAGAGTACAACGAGTTTCCTCGTTCATTCACATATTTTTCCAGCAGACGTGCAATATAAAACAGGTCCCGGAGAGGGATATTCGGATTCCATGTGGACTGATGCTCGTATAACATCATCCTGGAATCCAGCAGAAAGGACACATCGTTTTTCATACCAAAATAGATCGCATTTTCCAGCGTTGTGACGATAAGCTGCTCCGGGTCTTCATAATCCGTCCCGTTCAGCGCGTTATATAATGTAAGCAGCTCCTCCCTGTCCCTGTAGATCATCCGGAAAACCGTATCTTTATGTTCCCGGTTTACAAATATCGCATCTGACATATAGGCTCCTTCCTTTCCGGCGCATAGATCATGCCGCCTGTTACAGGCAGAAGCTGCCTTTCTTTCAGCCACTCCTGCCAAATCTGTACGTTGTCATTGGAGTTAATGGATTCAGCATAGAGTTTCTGAAATGATGTCAGAATGGACAGAAGATATCTGTCCTGACAGATTGGCCGAACGGCCTTATAAGAAAATTTATGCCTGTGAAAATAATAGCACGGATTCCTGGCACTTACAAGATTTTTTTACCTTCCGGCACAAAGAAACGGACTTCGGCAATTTTCTGAAAAAAACGGCCCATACGCAAATTTATGCGCACAGGCCGAATGATGAGCAATCTGTCATTTTCCGGGCCATTCCTGCCCCTCCACAGAACGTCCTTTTACAGATTATTCCTGCTCCGAAGTCTGCTCCGCAGCAGGCACTGCCTCTTCTTTGGCCACGATGGCGATTCCCAGCTCTTCCAGCTGTTTTTCGTCCACCACATTGGGGGCTTCCGTCATCAGGCAGGAGGCATCCTTCACCTTCGGGAAAGCGATAACCTCGCGGATGCTCTCCGCGCCGGTCAGAAGCATCACCAGACGATCCAGACCGTAGGCCAGTCCGGCGTGCGGCGGAACTCCGTATTTGAAGGCATCCAACAGGAAGCCAAAGCGCTCATGAGCGCTTTCCTTGCTGAATCCAAGGGCTGTAAACATCCGCTCCTGAATGTTTTCATCAGAAATTCTGACGCTTCCGCCGCCCAGCTCCGTGCCATTCAGCACGATGTCATAAGCCTTGGCGCGCATCTTTCCGGGATCTGTTTCGAGCATGTCCAGATCCTCCTCCACGGGCATGGTGAAAGGATGATGCATGGCAACATAACGGTTCTCCTCCTCACTCCACTCGAAGAGCGGGAACTCGGTCACCCAGAGGAAATCAAAACGGTTCTCATCGATCAGGCCCAGCTGTTTTCCGAGCTCAAGCCGAAGTCCCCCCAGTACATTGTATACAATGGTATTCTTATCCGCAGCAAAAAGCAGCAGATCTCCCTTTTCTCCTTCCATAGCCGCTGCGAGAGCATTCAGTTCCTCTTCAGTCATGAACTTGGCAAAGGAAGACTTATAACTTCCATCCGGCTGGATGGAAAGGTATGCCAGGCCCTTCGCGCCGCAGCCTCTGGCGTATTCCACCAGAGCGTCGATCTTCTTTCTCGGCATGCCTGCCTGTCCCTTCACATTGATGCCGCGCACAGAGCCTCCGGCCTCCAGGGCAGAGGTGAACACTCCGAAGCCGCAGTCCTTCACCACCTCGGATACGTCCTTTAACTCCAGGCCGAAACGGGTATCCGGCTTGTCGGAGCCGAAGCGGTTCATGGCCTCAATCCAGGGCATTCTGCGCAAAGGCAGCTGTACGTCCAGACCGATGGCCTCCTTGCAGATATATTTGATCAGTCTTTCATTGACCTCCATCACATCTTCCTGATCCACAAAAGACAACTCCATATCCACCTGGGTGAATTCCGGCTGGCGGTCCGCACGCAGATCCTCATCACGGAAGCATCTGGCGATCTGGAAATACCGGTCATATCCGGAGCACATCAGCAGCTGTTTGAAAATCTGAGGAGACTGGGGAAGAGCATAGAACATGCCCGGATGCACACGGCTGGGCACCAGATAGTCCCTCGCCCCTTCCGGCGTGGACTTGGTGAGCATGGGCGTCTCGATCTCCAGAAAGCCTTCCTTCGTCATGAATTCCCGGATCGCCATGGTGATCCGGCTTCTGAGCATGATCTTTTTCTGCAGATCGGGTCTTCTCAAGTCAAGGTAACGGTACTTCAGACGAAGCTCCTCCTTCGTCTTGGAATCCTCTTCGATGGGGAACGGCGGGGTGAGCGCCTCGGACAGGATCCGAACGGACTGAGCGCGCACCTCGATCTCACCGGTGGCCAGGTTTTCATTCACCGCGCCCGCACGTCTTTCCACTCTTCCAACCACGGCGGCAACGAATTCGCTGCGCAGCCTTCCAGCCTTTGCAAAGCCTTCCTCTCCCACATCACCTTCCTCAAAGATGATCTGCAGGATGCCGGAACGGTCTCTCAGATCCACAAAAATGATACCGCCCTTGTTTCTCTGTTTTGCCACCCATCCCATGACGGTGACGGTCTCTCCCACGTTGGCGGAGGAAAGCTCTCCGCACCTGTGGGTCCTCTTCAGGCCCTTCATTGATTCAGCCATAATTTTCTCTCCTTCCAGGGGAAAAGCAGAGCTTTCCCCGCCGCCTGCAGGCGGCATTTAATCCGGGAAAACTCCGATTTTCCCGCTTCCTATTTCAGCGGTTCTTTATAAAATTCCTGAAATTCTTCCCAGCCCTCCTTCATGAGCTGTTCCTTCTGGAATTTCTTGTTCTTGTTCATCCTTGCGACCAGTACCTGCGTGCCGGTCTCACGCTCCTTCTGAGCCTGGGCGATACAGTCTGCAAGCGCTTTGCCGCTCACACCCTTTTCGATCAGGAACACCTTTTTCTTCGGGCGGTTCGGGATCTGAAAGCCGCTCTCCATCAGGAGCAGAATAATCCGCTCAAAGCCGATGGAAAAACCACAGGCAGGAACGTCGTTTCCGGTAAATTTCCCCACCATCTTATCGTATCTTCCGCCGCCTCCGCAGCTTCCGCCGAATTCCGGGATGGCGATTTCAAAAATGGTTCCGGTATAATAGGACATGCCGCGCACAAGGGTGGGATCAAACACCATCTCAAAATCAGCAGCCTTCGTCTGCGTCACGCTCTCCACGATTTCCTGCAGATTCTCAATCACACCGCTCTCCAGCGTCTCACCCAGCGTTTCCTTCAGCCACTCCAGTCCGTCCTCCGCCTGTTCCAGCGATTCAAAAAGGGACAGATATTTTTCCACGCCTGCCGGATCAAAGCCGCTTTCCTTCAGCTCCTGCGCCACACCGTCTTTGCCGATCTTATCCATCTTGTCCAGAATGATGAACACCGTATCAAAGCTCTCCTCCGGGAAGCCGCTGTAGGCGGCCATGGCCTTCAGAATTCTGCGCTCATTGATGCGGATCTGGAAATTTTTAAATCCCAGTCTTCCCAGGGTGGTGGTGGTTGCCAGAATCAGCTCAATCTCCGCCAGATTGGAAGGCTCTCCCAGAATATCGATATCACACTGCATGAACTGGCGGTATCTTCCTCTCTGCGGCCGGTCCGCGCGCCAGACATTTCCCATCTGAAGCGCCTTGAAGGGGGTAGGGAGATTATTCGCGTTATTGGAATAGAAACGGCAAAGCGGAACGGTAAGATCATACCGCAGTCCACCGTCCACCAGATCGGCTTCGCTCTGCGCCGTCTCCAGATTCAGCTTCTCTCCTCTTTTCAGGATCTTAAAAATCAGTTTTTCATTGTCGCCGCCCTGCTTATTGGTCAGGTTGGCAATATTCTCCACACAGGGAGTCTCTATGGATGTAAATCCAAACTTCGCGTAGGTGTCCTTGATCACGCTGATGCAGTAATCCCGGATCTCCATCTCCGCGGGAAGGATGTCCTTCATGCCGGTGACCGGCTTCTTACTGAGTGCCATAGTAATCTCCATTCTGGAACGTAGCAGAACTTTACTGCAACAGAGCGACACAAAAACGTGTATTTCACTTCTGCCGCCAAGGCTGTCTGTGACGCTCCCGCACAAACAGCCATCCAAATTGATCCGGCTGTTAAATCCGTTCCGTTCTTTCACTTTTTCTATCTGTCCGCATACCAGTATATTTTCCGCAAAACAAAATGTCAAATAGTTTTTGCTGTGTTTGGCTGTGGTTCAGCCTTCAGCAGGACTGCAGCGGCATTCAGCTGTCTATCATCGCAGGTGTTCCGGAATAACGGAACAGGTTGCAATCCGCCGGCTCAGCGGCAGACCATAACACAAAAAGCCGCAGGCAAAACCCGGACTAAACCGTTTTTCCACTTTGCCTGCAGCTGTTACTGCCTTATCTCTTTTTATCCCATATTCGTTCCTTATTCCGAAAACGGTCAGAAAAAGCAGCCGGTCATTCCAGCACGCTTTCCCTGCTCCATTTCTTCCAGGTGACGTAATTCGGACCGTTTTGTCATCCGATTACTTTCCACTTGTATTTCCTGCAAGATCCGCGCCATCCTGCGGGGGAGTTGGGGTCTTCTATAATAAGCTCCCCCTGCTCATCCTTCCATACGACTTGTATCGTCGCATATTCGCCATTTTCATATCCATATCCATCTCCCGCATCCTCATAAAACGTAAAGGATGCATCCGCACCGGGATAAATCAGCAGGGTTACATCCCCCGCCAGCGTTTCCTTCACGTTCCTTCCGGGCTGTGCGGCGACGGGAAGGATGCTTCCCATCCTCACATACAGCGGAATCCGGTCAATGGGAGCGTCCGCCTCTATGGTCTGGCCACCCGCATAACGTCTGCCGGAATGGAAATCATACCAATCCGTACCGGCTGGCAAATAGACCATCCTCGTTTTTGGCTTTTCCTGAAGCGGTACACCGTCAGCCTCAAAGTACATCGGCTCTGTGACCGGACAGACCATCAGGTTTTTTCCGAACAGGTACTGATCCCTGCAGACGCACGCTTTTTCATCGGAAGGAAAGTCGAAGGCCAGCAGGCGCATGATGGAAGCATTCTCTTTCCAAACGGCTCCCGCCAGAGAATAGATGTATGGCATCAGACGGTAGCGAAGCCTGCTTGCCTTCACGACAGCATCGTAAAAGCAGTTGCCCGGACCGTTTAACATCCACATCTCCCGGCGTACATCGGTCCCGTGGCCTCTGAACACCGGCAGAAATGCACCGAATTGAAACCATCTGGTATACAACTCCTGGTAGCCGGGATCCTCCATCCCTTTTTCATAATCTCCGGTCCAGTACCAGGGCAGTCCTCTTTTTACAAAAAAAGCGCCAATATCAAGAGTCCAGTAAGGGAGACCCGCTGCACAGAAGTTCATACCCGCCGCGATCTGCCTGCGGTATCTGTCCCACGAGGCCTCAATATCTCCGGACCAGAGAATGGTTCCGTATCGCTGCTGACCGGTATAGCCGTTTCTCGTCAGGTTCGCCACCCGCCTGGAAGAGTCGGCGTTGCGCTGTCCTTCATAAATAGCCTGCGCATGAACCAGACCATATGCATTGCAGAATTCTTCCGGAATCCGAAGCCCTGCTTCCCGGACAAAATCCTCATACATCTCACCCGGCTCCGGCTTCACCAGTCTCGCCCATTCCGGCGTAAAGGGTTCGCTGGAATCACACCACCATGCGTCCACACCGTACCGGAACAGCCCTTCCTGAACCTGCTTCCAGTAGAGCTTTCTCGCATCCTCCCGGAAGGCATCGTAGACGTCGCTTGCGGGAAGGAGCATTCCCCGTTCCTTAAATTCCTGATAGTTCTCGCAGTTTTCACTCATATTCGGCCAGATAGAAAGCATAAAATGGATTCCTTTTTCATGGAGGCTGTCCGTCATGCCCTGCACATCCGGGAATCGCTTCCTGTCAAAGGATTTTTGTCCCCACTTTCCCTCCTCCCAGGAGATCCAGTCCAGAACCAGGGCGTCCAGTCCCAGATTTCTCTGCCGATAACCCTCCGCTACTGAAAGGATCTCCTCCTGTGTTTCGTATCGCTCCTGGGACTGGATATAGCCGTAGGCCCACTGTGGAAGGAGTATGGCTTTTCCCGTCAGATAACGATAACCATCGATCACCTGATCCAGATTTTCACCCGCGATAAAATAGTAATCCATTTCCGGATCCGCTTCCGTATAAAAATAGGATCCGTACTGAGTATCCTGAAAAACCGCCGGGCTGCCGGTGGCAAACAGAAGTCCATAGTTTAAGTTGGAAACCAGAAAAGGAACAGCGATCTTGCGATTGGCCTGATGAAGATATTGTACGGTGCCACGTAGATTCAGCGCCCCTTCCTCAGCCTGTCCCAGCCCGTACAGGCATTCTTTCTCCTGAAAGACGAGGTGAAGTCTGGTATGGTACAGCTTCTTTACAAATTCCGTCTGTACCTGGTTCACCATCTTTTTTACCCCATCTGCGGTAACAACTTCCTCCACTCCTACGTCTTCGCCTTCAAGGATGCGGCAGGAATCGAATTCCTCCATTTCCCTCGGATCCTTTGCCCGCTCTGAAAGAAGCAGCCTTCCGTCCGCATCGCAATAGCGAACCGCCGCATCGGAACGGGAAACGGAAAGCCTGAGCCTGTCCGTCGTTATCTCGATCTCCTTTTCTTTTTCCTCGAAACTCCAATCCGCAAAGCCCCGATTTTCGCTGATCCCGATTCCGGTCTGATCTACAAATGTCTCCCGGCGTGTATAGCGGATACGGATCACATCGGCACGCTTCGGTTCCATCTGCAGCATCCCCAGTTGCGTCTGCAGCAGCAAAAGATCCCCCTTCCTGACCGCCGATATGATCCCGTCTCTCTTTTTTACCTCTACTGTAAGCATATACCCTTCCTCCTGAAACAGCCCGCGCGTCACCGTTTGGTTTTAATCAAAACGATCCTGACTGCATTCTGGCAGCTTCTTTCCTTACTTTTTCAATAGTTTCAGTCCATCTCCCGCTTCCAGATATTGGATGAGCTTTTCTTCAATATCCCCCGCTCCCGCAAGGTAATTGCTGCCCACAAAAACAATGGGTACCATCTGATCCTCCTCCGGCACCTGATAAGTGTCAAACAGCTCTCTGATCCTGTCCCCGTTGTCCCCTTCCCGCGAGTTGAGTCTTTGCAGCACCACAGGCAACGAGACACTGCCCACCTTAACCGTCTCCGGCAGACTATCCATGAATGCTGACAGATCGATGCACTCCTGACAGTCCTCTCGATAAAAATAGATCGCTTCCACAACCATGCCGGCAAAATATTCCCTCTGAATATTTGCCGCGATCTCTTCGAGCCCTTTGTAAATCTTCCCGTTGATCATCATCATCGGGAAGGAAACCTCCTGGATCGTAAGTCCCTGCTCTGCCAGAAGTTCCTCCACCCGGCTCCGCTCCTCGCTCTTAAAAATGTTCTTCACGTTCAGGCGGTATGGACGCGCCTTCTCATACGGATAAATCTGTTCTGAAATGATCTTCCGGAATTCCTCCGTCCCGTCACATGATCCACAGGCAGTATCATGGAAAAAATAGATGATAAGCTCGTCCGTCTGTCTGTTTTCTCCCGTGTTCTCCGTTTCCTCTGCAGTCTTCCTCTCTTCCGTTCCTTCTGTACTTTTCATCTCTATCCCCCGCCCCGCGCCGCATCCTGCCATAATAATCAGACAGATGCACAAAAGCAGCAGAAAAAAGATTCCCTTTTTCACAGTCAGCACCTCCTTGTCCGATCCTGTTTCCAGTTCTTCTGCCTTTCCCCGGCGTTGACGCGCACGCAGCAGGCATCCGGCCAATCCTGCCTACAGCCCCGTCATGCCTCACGCCCGATGCACGGTATGGCTGCGCAGCACTCCTCCACACCGGAGATGCCGCTTTTTACTCCAATTTAAAGGAGGCAAGACTTGCGCCCCCGCTTCCCTGATATTCAAAATACAGGGCATGCACGCCGTCCGGAATAGCGATCTCGGCAGTATACTCCTTCCAGATATTGGAAAATGCCACCGGAATGCTCCCCAGAGAAGGGCCGTTCCATGTGGTCTTGACATGAAATTCTCCCTTGCAGTAGCCCCGCACCCGGATAGATACCTGTTTCACCCCTCTGCAGTCAAAATATTTGAAGCCCGCATTGGCGCCGTCTCTCATATTAGCGACAAATCCCGGACGCTTGTCTCCGTCACCGCCGTCCTGCGTGATCTTGGGGAAACGGTTGTCCATCCAGAAGCCCGCCTCTCCGGTATATACCGCCTCCGTTCTGCAGAACAGATTGCAGGCATGATAGGCCTCATATTCTCCTTTTCCCGGCAGCGGCCCGTGATTACCGCCGCAGGAAGTCATTTCCACCTGGGGAATCCGTCCATCCTGCGTAAAGAAGATCTGCTCCATGCAGCCCTGTCTGCAGAAATTGATGCCTTCAGTGTGCCGGTGATAAAAAATAAACCAGTCTCCTCCGATCTCCACGATGCTTCCGTGATTATTTGCTCCGTAATACATAGGTTTGTCCGCAGGCTTATAAGTGTCGATATGCAGGTCGCAGTTACTGATGATGACGCCGCCATAGACAAAGCCACGCATAGGATCCCTGCTGGTGGCATAGCACAGTTCATGCATTACAATGGAGGAATACACGAAGTAATAAGTATCACCTCTCTTACGGATGGAAGGAGCCTCAAAAAACTCGTGGCCTTCGTAGCCGCTTCCCCTGCTGTAAGGCTCACTGGGAGCTATGATCACCGGTTCCCTTACAATAGTCAGCATATCCTTTCCCAGAACAGTTCCCATCGCGCCGCTTCTGGACTTATCCCCGACAGCGCAGAAGCCGGTATACAGATAGGTCAAATCCCCCTCCGTCAGCACGCCAGGGTCAAACTGCGGCTCGTCTCCCTCTCTTTCTCCCAACCTGGTGCCATCCGGATAGTGGACATAACCGTAGAATTCGTATTTTCCCGCGGGAGTGTCACAGACTGCCACTGACACCACTGACACCTTGTCCAGCACATAATACAGATAATATCTGCCGTCCGGGCCAACAGTTACATCCGGTGCGTACAGGCACATATGTCCGTCCGGATTGAAAGGATCCTGCGTTTTTTCATAGATAACGCCCTCGCAGCGCCAGTTTCCAAGATCGTCCACCGGTGCGGACCAGCACATATAATCGCCCAGACAGTAGGCGTTTCCGCGAAAAAAATCATGGGAACCATACACATAGACTCTCCCGTTAAAAACATAAGGTTCACCGTCCGGGATATATTCCCAGGAAGGCAGATAAGGATTCATTGCCTGCTTTGTTTTTGCCATTTTCTTTCTCTCCTTTTATGGTTGTATTACGGCTTCCGTACCGATCCATCCTGCCCTCAGGCAAACACCTCCACCTTGTATATGCCAACGGCTCTCTCCAGGAAGTGTACGCAGACATACCTGGTCTTTTCATCGGGCAGATGTACCGTAACAAAATTGTCGATATTGGCCTTTTCCGAAGCATACACGCTCCGGAAGACTTTCCTGTCATCCGTCAACAGGATCTCATAATCCGCGTCCGTAACCTCTGCAAAGACGATCACCACGCTCCGGATCTCCTTCGTTCCCTCCAGGTCCACCAGCACTATCCGTTCCGGATCCTCCGGTTCCGGCTTCCAGAACGTCTCCATATCCCCGTTGGTCACATTCCGCGCCGGATGCGCTTCCTGCGCACTGCTGCAGAAGACCGGCCGGCTGATGGCGATATTGTCCAGCTTTTTCCTCTTCGGCTCGTCACAGACGTAGGGCGGCGGCAAAAGCTCTCTTCTTTCTCCTAAAGCCGGCTCTCCCTCTGCGAAAATGTGCAGCTCATCGCAGGAAAGCCCTTCGCAGAATGCTCTCACCACGATCTGCCCGCCGCCGAATGGCCGAAGAGTGATGGCTCCGATCCCCTGGGTCAGGTTCTTTTTTTCAGAAGAAAACACGAATGTCTTTCCCGTTGGGAACCGTCCTGGTCCCTGCATCACCCGAAGCTCGATCTGTGGATCGCAGTCGATCCGTTTCCCCTCTTTGTCAAGGACCTCTGCGATGATCTTCACATCTTCCGTTCCGTCACACTTCAGCCGCAGCCGGTCCGCCGTCAGCCGGATCCGGACAGCCATCCCCTTTCCGGGTACCTCCGGCCGGGGGATTCCGGCCAGGTTTTCCCTGTACCAGTACCAGGTATCAAGCGGAAGCCGGTAGTAGTCGATCATTCCCATGTGCCCCATATTTCCCAGGATGCTGCCATGATGGAAGGCACACCAGAGAGCTTTTCCGCTCCTCCAGGGATAATCCTGTTCCACTCCATCCCGATACCGGTGGGAAAAGATTCCCGGCCGATCCTCTACGCTGCTTCCATATTCCGATACGAAATTGGGAAATCCCGGGTCGTGAAATATTGCTGCACCGTCTCCGTTATAACCTGCGATATCTCCCAGCGTATCAAAACCGCCGCGTTGTGCGCCGCCCACCGCTGCCGGCCGGGAATCGTCCAGCCTGTGGCTGTATTCCACCAGCTTTTTTACCAGCTTTCGCGCCTTGGGAAGCACCTCCAGATCAGAGAAGAAGGGCTCGTTACACATACTCCATACAATGATACTGGGATGGTTTCTGTTGACCCGGATCATCTCAGAAAGCGTCTGCAGGCAGCTTGCTTCGAATTCTTCCTCATCCTCTTCTTTCACCGGATAACCGCTGGCTGTCCAGTATCCTTCCTCCTTTACGCCGCCGGTTCCCCAGAAGCAGTTCTCCGACCAGAACAGAATGCCCTGTCTGTCGCATTCTTCCGCGAAATACGGATGGTGGGGATAATGGGAACCGCGGATGAAATTCATCCCGCATTCCTTCACCATGGCAATATCCCTGGCAATCGCCGTATGGGTCACGGCGTCCGCCCAGCCCGCCTGATCCTGATGTACATTCGCGCCGTGGATCTTAAAGTGCTCCCCGTTCAGGAAAAATCCACGGTCTGCCGTAAACGCAAACCATCGGATCCCAAAACCGGTCTTCAGCTCGTCCACCGCTTTCCCGGCCCGATATATTCTGCTCAGCAGCGTATACAGCCGCGGCGTATCCGGATGCCACAGTTCGGGATCTTCCAGCCAGATCTCCTGTTCCGGCAGAACCGTCTCCCCGGCTTCGGCGGTAAAACGTTTCCGCATCCTTCCCACCTCTTTCCCTTCAAACAGCAGGATGGATTCCAGCGTCCCCTCCGCTTTTTCTCTGCCGGTATTTTCCACCTCGGTCTCCACGACCACCCGCGCCCTTTCCTTCGACACCTCGGGCGTCGTCACCCGGGTGCCGTACCATGCCACATGTACGGCGTCCTTTACCAGGAGGCTCACGTCCCGGTAAATGCCGCCATTGAACACATGCTCTCCGGCCCTTGGAGCGATCCTCGCATTCCAGAGGTTGTTTACCCGCACGAAGATCAGATTCCTGCCCGGCCGCACAAATGGCGTAATATCGATCAGAAATGCCGTATAACCTCCCTTATGGCTGCCTGCGGGCTTTCCGTTCACATAAATCTCTGTCTCCTGAAAACTTCCCTGAAATTCCAGATATAGCTTTTTGTCCATCCACTCTTCACGCACCTGCAGCCATCTTCGATAGCAACCATAACCGATATAAAACTGCTTTTCCATGAAATACGGGATCCCGAAGGAGTGAGGGATCCCGATATCGTACCACCCTCTGTCGTCAAATCCTGACTCCCTGGCCTCCGGAAAATCCCCATGCATAAATTTCCAGTCCTGATTGATCAATATCCTGTTCTCCATTCCGGTTCCTCCCGCCGCCTCAGAAGATAAATTCGTATTCTTTTCCTGCTTCCAACATCACCGCATAGCCATACTCTGCCGCCGTATGAGACACTTCTTTTTTCTCACAAAGGATCAATACAGGAGCGTCTCCGACAAATACGGCTCTTCCGCTTCGTTCCGGACGCACTGCCGCTTTCTGCAGCTTTCCGTCCTTCCATTCCAGATCCGCCTCCACAGCTCCCCTCGCGCGCAGTCCTTTCACCTGCCCGTTCTTCCACTTCGGTGGAAGGGCAGGCAGAAAATGGATGCCGGCATGGCTCTGCAGCAGACATTCCGCCATTCCGGAAAGCAAACCCAGGTTTCCGTCAATCTGGAACACATATCCCGCGTTCAGCATACTCGCCGTCAGACTCGTTTCCAGCATTTTGTCTATAGCCTCTCCCGCTTTCTCTCCGTTCAGGAATCTGGCAAAAAAGGCGATATGCCATGCCCCGCCCCAGCCGGTGGCCTTTGCCCCATGTTCGATCCTGGAATAGAGTGACTTCTTAGCTGCCTCATAAATTTCCGGATCCTTGTCCCAGGAAATCTCGTCTCCCGGATATACAGCCCACAAATGGGAGGTATGCACCATATCCGGCGTAAGCTCCTTCTCCTCCAGGGCCCATTCCTTCAGCCTACCAACGGGATCCGTCTGATTGGGACGAAGTCTGCGGATAATATTCTCAAAATCCGCCCGATAAGGGCTTTCAATTCCAAGGATTTCTGTCGCCTTCAGACACGCCTTCATCAGCGCACGGATGATCTGGTTATCCATGGTCGGTCCCGCGCAGATCGGGGTATCTGAGCCGTCTTCCAGGACGAACCGGTTTTCCGGAGATACGGAAGGACAGGTCACAAGGTAGCCTTCCTTATCCTCGATCAGGAAATCCACGAAGAACAGGGCGAAATCCTCCATCACCGGATATTCCCTGCGCAGGAATTTTTCATCCAGCGTGTAGAGATAATGCTCCCAGAGGTGAAGAGCCAGCCACGCGCCTCCCATCTGCCAGAAAGCCGCCGCCGCATACATATCCTGCGTGCCGCAGTCCCCGTAGATATCCGTGTTGTGGTGGCACACCGCTCCCCTGCAGCCATACATCCTCTCTGCCACGTCCTTTCCCCTCTCCCGAATCACGTGGATCAGATCGAAAAGAGGCTCATGCAGAGAAGACAAATTGCACAGCTCCGCAGGCCAGTAGTTCATCTGCAGATTGATGTTGGTTGTGTACTTGCTCTCCCAGCTGGGATGGAATTCCTGGTTCCAGATCCCCTGCAGATTCATCGCCGTAGAACCTTCTCTGCCTGCGGACACCATCAGATATCTCGCATATTCAAAATACAGACTCGCTTTTTCGTCTTCATCAACCGCGAACGTACACCTTTTCATATAGGAAGAGAAATCCGTAATATGATCCTCCCGAATCCTGTCATACCCCTTCTTTTGCGCCGCAGAAAGAGTTTCCTTTACCTTCTGCAGGAAATCTGCTTCCCGGTTGTCGGTGCAGGCTGCAAGGAAAATCACAACCTCCGTTGCCTCACGTGCCACAAGCTTTGCATAGCAGTCATCGAGCCATCCGTCCGTGACCACGGCGAGTGCGGTCGCGAATCTGGTTCCATTTTCGTCTCCTTCCATAAAAAGTCGGTTTCCTTCTTCTGTATAGATTCGCTCGCATCTGGAAACCGGCCAGACTCCAGCGCTGACAAATTTGCCGGGCCTTCTGTCATCCGGCAGCTTCTGATCCGTAAAAGGAACCCTGTTTAATACCATATCCAGACGAATCGACTTCTTGCGGTCACTCTTCAGGCGGATGCAGAGCACTCGGTCGGGGTTGCTTACGAACATCTCTCTTTCATAATGAATCCCCCCGTCTTCATGCGTAATCCGCAGGATTCCCTCCTCCAGGTTCAGGTCCGACTCATAATCCTCCCCATCAGACTCAGGCAGCCATCCCATCTGAAATGGAAGCTTACAGTTCAGCGCCAGGTCCAGTTCTCCCATCGTAGAAAAATTTCTCATATTAGTGGGAACTGAGATCATCTGGGAAAACATCAACTCTTCTGCTTCCTCAAATTTTCTGTCCAGAACCAGCTTCTGCACCTTCGGCAGATACTCCTTAGCATGCGGATTAATCCTGTCCCGAAATTTTCCATACCACAGCGAATCTTCGTTCAGCTGGATCCTGTCCCTGGTAGTCTGCCCATAAACCATCGCACCCAGAAATCCATTTCCCATCGGCAGCGCGTCCAGCCAGCGCGCTGCTGCTTCCTTCCTGACAAAATGTTTCTGCGTCTTCATTTTCCCTCCTTTCCAAACTAAAATAACTACACATCTTTTTTCAACCCTCTATGATCCTCAGATTCCATCCTCCGACCGTAAGCTCCTGCCCCGGCGCATACGTTTCTCCGGAAAGCAGCTCCGTTCCGCCCTGAGGACAGATGCAGCGCTGCGGCTCTTTTGTATAGTTCAGATACCATGTGAGACGCTTTCCGGCCTGATTCGTCCCTTCCGTGATAACCAGCGGAAAGGCATAGTCCTGCTTCCAGTCGGAAAGGCCCTTCTCCTGCCACAGCGCTCCGATCAGCGCTTTCAGGTAAGCCGATGAGGTCATGCAGCCCAGATAGATGCAGGTTCCCTTCCCGTAATCATTTCTGGTGATGGCCGCGTATTTTTTCCAGGCGTAGTGGTCATAAGAAGCCAGCACCTGCGCGCCCTGGGGCTCCAGAAATTCCATGAACAGATGTGCCTGTCTATCCTCTCTGGACAGATCATTAAAAATTTTCGAAGACAGGAGGCAATCCGATGGGGTACCATCAGCCCTTCCGGCCGCCCGGCCGCTCCCTGTGGTCGAAGGCTCTTCTTCATCTCCGCTTTCCACTTCCTTCAGGAATACATCCACAGGAGCCGTAAATTCATGATACAGCACGCCGAAGCAGTCCTTCAGCAGGTGGGGCTGCTCGTCTGTCCACACCTTCACATTTTCATCGGTGAAGGCGGTCTTGAAGGTGGCGACCACCGTTCCGCCCTGCGCTGCAAAATCCCGGATTCGCATAAGGCAGCTTTCCGGAGCGCTGTAGAGGGCGGGCACGAAAAGCACGTCATAACGGGCGAGGTCCGTCTCCTCGGGGCTTACGAAATCACAGCCGATATTGCTTTCATAAAGGGCGTCGAAAATCCAGCGCACCACGTCATTATAGTCCATTCCGCCCTCTGCTCCCGCAGGGAAGGGGAACCATTTGAGCGCGGTAAGAGAAGGGTTGCTCACCAGGATGGCCGCCTTATTTTCCTTTTTCTGATGCAGCAGATACGGGCTCAGACGGGAAAATTCCGCGCCGATGCGGCAGACCTCCCGGTAAACCGCGTTTTCCGCAAAATCATGACTTAAAATCCCCTTCCAGTAGGTCTCACGGGAGTTATGGATGGAATGCCAGTGCCAGTACATCACACAGTCAGCGCCGTAGGCCAGATGGCTGAAGGCCTGCAGGCGCAGCTGTCCCTCATAGGGCGTCCACTCCGCAAAGCCCTGAGCTTCCGTCTCGATCACCAGATAATTGTCCTTTTTCAGGGAACGGGTCAGGCTGCCGCAGAAGGCGATCTCCTTTCCCGTCAGCTTATCCTGGGAAGGGTGGTAGATATCGCAGCCCGCAACGGTGAGCGCCTGTGCCGCCGGAAAATGATCTACCTCTGACTGCACACCGAAGGAGTGACCCTTCCAGGAAAAATCAAAGTTGTGGGTGATGAACTGATCCGGACGGCAGTATTCCCGCACGATCTCGGACTGGCGCTGAAGGAAATCCGTCACCTGCTGCCGTTGGAACGCTTCAAAGGCGCAGCCGAGGCTTCCGTTGATGGTGCCGACCATGCTTGGAAATTCTTCCCAGGAATTGATCCGGTTGCTCCAGTAGTTCAGGCCGAAATCCCGGTTCAGCCGCTCCAGGTCACCGTTGTAGCGTTTTCTCATGTGGCGCACGAACATCTGCTGTACGTTTTCACTGCAGGTGCCGAAATGCTTGGTCTCATTGTCCAGCTGGAAGCCGATGACGCAGGAATAGCCCTGCACCGCCTCCATCAGCTTCCGGATAATGCGCTCCGCAAAAAAACGGTAGGCCGGATGGGTGATGTCCATGATCTGCCTGTCGCCATAAGGCCGCCGCCTTCCGCTTTTGTCCATCACCATCACCTCCGGATAGGCCTTCGCCATCCAGGCAGGGATGGCATAGGTAGGCGTTCCCACAATCACGGAAATGCCCGCCTTCTCGCAGGCGTCCAGCACCCTCGTCACATGAGAGAAATCAAACACTCCTTCCTCCGGTTCCTCGCTGCTCCAGGTGGATTCCGCAATCCGGATCACGTTAATCCCGGCCTTTTTCATCATGGCGATATCCGTATCCAGCCTGTCATAAGGCATGTATTCGTCGTAATATGCCGCTCCGTATAAAATTCTGTCCATTTTTTCCCTTTCTGTTTGTCCCCCAAAACCAGGCTATGATTCCCGGTAAGACTATCAAATCGAAACTTTCATTCCGATTTTTTAAATGAGGATGTCCGGAGGGACACCCTCATTTAAAAAATAATCTTGTTTTATTTCTCTTTTACCAATCCTGTCTCTGGCTTTCCTTATTGCGCATTCTGCACATATGCGTCATAGTATTTCTGGTAAGTGTCGATATACTGCTGCACACCCATGTTCTCCAGTGTCGAAATATATTCCTCCCACTGGGTATCGATATCCATATCGCCTGTCACAAACTGGACCAGTGCCTGGTTGACATAACCGCCGATGGATAAAGTCGACTCGGAAATGAACTGCGCATCGCTTCCCTCAAATGTGAGGTTGGGAACTATGGATTCCAGAGCAGGTGAAAACTCCTCATACTGTTCTGCCCACTTCTGCAGATTATACTCTCCATCATATTCCGCCGGTTCTGTAACCCTCACTTCGCCACGAACCCTTGCGGAACTGTTTCTTACAGAAGCATCAGAGGCCCAACGGTAATGCTTTCCGTCCTCACCGGAATAATCCTTCTCATAGCCGTTTCCAAGCCAATCGTAATCTTCCGGAATGTTTAACTTCTCAACGACAGGCGTGCCGCCTGCCAGGGAGGTTCCTTCATTAGTATACTGCCACCCAAGGCCTTCCGGCCCCCAGGCCTGCACGTTGTTGGCTTCCTCACTTGCAAGAAAATCCAACAGAGCAACTACGATCTCCGGATATTCACAAGTAGAGGAGATGCTGCCGATGCCCATGCCAAAGTAATTGTCCAGATTCATGGCAGCCAGTCTCACGCCATCGGGACCTTCCACCGGGCTGAAAATCTCCCAGTCCTGCCACACGCCCGGCTGGTTCGCCCAGAACTCATCATCTACCTGCGGACCGCCGGCCGGATAAACCGCTACCAGAGGAGTCTCGTTCTTTAACGTAGCCGTAAACTGGGTCGCATCCTGGGTAAAAGTCTGGGGATCCAGCAGCCCCTCCTCGTACAGCTTATTGATATAGCTGAGCGCGTCCCTGTATTCGTCCTTCATCACGGAATATTCGATCTTTCCGTCCTCATTTACCACAAGGCCTGCCGCAACGGTAGGATTTGTGTTGCTCAGAGGATTGTTGCACTGTACAAAGGAATTGATCATCCATACAGTGGGATCGGACGCCCAGCCGCCAATGTATCCGGACATGGGAATCTCGTCCGCGATGCCGTTTCCATTGGGATCCTCAGTCTTTACCTTCTTCAAAAACTCATACAGCTCATCTGTGGTCTCCGGAATCTTGCCATCATTCAGCTTTTCCACCCAGGGCATGTAGATGTACATTCTGTTCTGATAACGGCAGTGGAAGCATTCATTTTCATCACCATAGGTATAGATATTGCCGTCAGGCATGGTCAGATCGGCCTTTCTCAGCGGGCTTTCCTCATTTAACGCATTCCAGTTGGGCGCGTCCTCCAGCAGATCATTCAGCGGGATGATCAGCCCCTGCTGTCCGTAATTCTGCAGTTCCGTCTTGGTCCAGCCTGTCGCAAGAAACAGATCAGGCAGATTGTTGGGATCCGTCATGACCAGATTCAGCTTGGTCTTCGCATCATCGCCGTCCACATCATAGACGAAATTCAGATGGATGTTCGTCTGATCCTCGATCCAGTCTGTCACGTAGTTGTCCTGATAGGTTCCGCCGCCGGTCAGGGATGCATATACGAATACATCCAGCGTCAGTTTTTCCTTCAAAGGGAAGGTCACGTCGCTCACGGACTCAAAGTCAAACGGATCTCCGTTGTCCGTGACGCTATCTCCGGCCGAAGCGTTTCCTCCGGATGAAGCCGTGCCGGTGGAAGTGCTTCCGCCGCATCCTGCCAGAAGAGAAGCCCCCATTGCTGCTGCCAGAAAAACTGGAAGCAGCTTCTTTCCGAACAATGTTTTCTTTTTCACTTTTTCTTCCTCCTTTTTGAGATAGATTTATAAACGCACGGGCAATGCCCGGTTTTATAACAGTTACAGTGGCATCAGCCCTTGACCGCACCGATCATGACACCCTTTACAAAGTACTTCTGTACGAAAGGATAGATGAGCATCAACGGCAGACTGCTGATGATGATCGTTCCGTACCGTAGCATCTGGCTTAAATACTGATTCTCCATCACCACTCTCGGATCCACGCTGGAATTTCCGAAATCCACCTGCGCCATCAGAAGAATCCTTCTTAAGATGAGCTGAAGCGGATATTTTTCCTCTGAATTGATATAGATCAGGGGATTGAAGTAACCATTCCACTGCGCGATTGCAACCCAGAGACTCAATACAGCGATAATCGGTGCGGACAGTGGAACCACTATCCTGGTGAAAAACTTAAAGTCGGAACAGCCGTCCAGTTCCGCGGCTTCCTGTAGATCCTTAGGAATCGTCTGCCTGAAGAAGGTTCTCGCCACGATCATATTATAGGCGTTGACCGCCGTGGGAAGGACAACCGCCCACATGGTGTCCACGAGTCCCAGATTTCTCACCAGCAGATACGTCGGAACGAGTCCGCCGCTGAACAGCATGGTGAACAGAAACAGCTTCATCAGTATATTTCCGCCCCGGAAATCATCCCTGGAAAGCGGATAGGCCGCAAAGATCGTCAGCACGATGCTGATCACCGTCCCCACAACAGTATATATTATGGAATTCAGATACCCCGCCCAGATGCTTTCATATTCAAATACCGTCTTATAGCTGAGCAGCGTGGGTTCCACCGGCAGAAGCTTTACCCGGCCGGCCATCAGCGCATCACCGGAGCTGAAGGAGCAGCTCACGATATAGATCAGCGGATATAGTACGATAATCGTCAGCAATACCAGCAATACATAATTAACAAAATAAACCACTTTATCCTGTGAGATTTTCTTCTTCATTTCGTTCCCTTTCCCCTTAGATGAAGCCATCGCCAGTCACTTTCTTCGCGATTGCATTGGACAGAAGGATCATGATCAGTCCCACCACCGACTGGAACAGGCCGATTGCCGTCGCATAGGAATAATCCGGGAAACTCGATACCAGTGACACCTTGTACGCATATGTGGGAATAACCTCCGACATGGACAGGTTGTTCTGGTTCTGCATGGCAAGGATCTTTTCATACCCCATGTTCAGGATCCGCCCGGTTTCCAGAATCAGCATAATCACCGCAGTGGGCATGATCGCCGGAATATCCACGTAACGGATGCGCTGCAGAAGAGTAGCGCCGTCAATGATTGCCGCTTCATGCTGCTCCATATCCACTCCTGCAAGCGCCGCGATATAGATGATGGCACCATAGCCCACTGTCTGCCATACACCGCTCCAGACGTAAACGGAAGAAAACAGCTCCGGCGTACCCAATACGTTCATACCGAAATGATTGTAAACAAAACTTCCTACTGCTCCTACGCGGACATCAAAGATGGAATTCAGAATGCCCACAAATACGATGGTGGAAATAAAATAGGGCGAATATGTCACCATCTGTACGAACTTCTTAAACTTCATCTTCTTTACATAATTGAGCGACAATGCCAGAATGATCGAACATGGCGTATTAACCACCAGCGTATACACTGAGATTACCAGCGTATTTCTCAGGCTCTCTATAAAGTTGTAATTTTCAAAGAAACGGATAAAATTATCCATTCCAAAATGCGCCGCCCAGGGACTCCCCCAGACTCCGTCCACCACCCTGTAATTTTTAAACGCCATCAGCAGGCCATACATGGGCGCGTAGGAAAAGATCAGAAGCATAATCACCGGCGGCAGGATCATCAGATATAACTGCCAGTGCGCTTTCACATAATGCCGGAGCGTTCCTCGTCCGGTTTTCTTTGTTTTCACTTTCCCCTTCAATCTTGTTACCTCCTCTCCTGCTCGTTTTGTTGTTTCCACCCTAGCATGTCTCTTTTGAATCTGTCCATCTACAATAACCGTGACAGGTATGTGCAAAAACGGAGAAAGCCTGTAAAAACAGGCTTTCTCCGCTATTTTTCTTCTCTCTTTTTTATTTCACTGTTACTTGTTTCTATAATCCGAAGGGGTCAGCCCCGTCACTCTTTTAAAGGCCCTGCAGAAAGTATTCGTGGAAAGATATCCGGTCAGCTCTGATATCTCTCCGACGCTCAAAGAAGTGCTCGTTAAAAAATCCTTCGCCTTATCCATTCGCACTGCCTCAACATAGGCTGAAAACCGCATTCCATACTTCAGCTTGAACATTTTGGACAGATGGCCTTCGCTGATCTTAAATTCCGCCGCAACAGAGCTTAAGGACAGATTCGGATCTCCGAAATTAGTGTCGATATAAGCAGTGAATACCGATGAGCCCAACATCTGCGCCACTCCCTGCTGTTTTTGTCCGTCCGCGTATTCGCAAACCTCCCTGTACAGATTCAGGGTGGCGGTGATCTGCCCGATCAGAGGCAGGCTGTAATTTTCCTCCAACTGCGCATAATAATGACGATAAACCTCCTCCTTCATGCCCATACGCCCGATGATGCGGAACAGCACGGCCTGCAGCTCATTCAGCAGTATATGCTGCAGGTATACCGGAAGGTTGTTTTCTATAATATATTTTCGGATCAATTCCTCCAGCGCGTCATGCAGGCCCTGCCTGTCTCCCGCCATCACAAAATGCTCCAGCTTCACGGTCAGATCCTGCGGCGGATACTTCGGCATGTCTCCGGACATTCCCCTGTACCAGATCACGATGTTCTCAATCTGATCATTTTCATTCCAGACCATACAGGAAGCGTTCTGATAGGATTCTGCCACCTGTCCCAGCTCCTCCGCCGCGCTGCCCCCGTAAGCGAAGAGCTTTTCTGAAATACTTGACGGCAGACTGTCCCTGATTTTCTCTACATACTCTTCTACCTTCGTCCGAAAGCTTTCCCTGTATTCCATGGGCAGTGAAAGAAGCAGCACCACCTGCTCTTCTCCCAAATTGGTATGCAGACCTCCCGGCAGAAGCTTTCCGATAACCTCAATCAAAGAAAGCACACAGGTATTCATAAGCTTCGCATCCTCTTCCTTCACTCCATCCCGAAACAGATGGAACTGGAAGATAACGATGCAGAAGATCCTGTTCTTCCATTCGAATTTCACATTGTCCGCGATCCTCTGTATCTCCTCCTCCGCCGCATAACTGCTGTAAAGCAGGCGGTTGATGAAAGAGTTCCTCAGATAAGGCATCTGGCTTTCTATGGCCTCCGAAAGCCGGGAATTGGTTTCCAGCAGATAGCTGAAGGTGGTTTTCAGACTTGAAAAAGCCGACTGATGGCCGTTAAAGTGCTCCGTTGTCCTGGATATGGTGTGCAAAATATCATTGATCGGGGTCGCGCTCAGCGTGGACATATGATAACTCAGGCCCACGCCCACCGCGCTTCCGGCCAGAAGGAAAACAATCAGGATCAGAAGACTGGAAATCATCCGGTCGTTGAGCACCTTCTGCGGAAGAAGCATGTAATACATCAGGCCGGAACGGCCGGAAATGTACCGGAGCACCTCATAGGATTCTCCATCAAAGCGAATCCTGTGCTTTTCCGTTGACCTGTTTTTCCACAGGAGCTGCGACAGTTCCTCCACCTGCTCTTCTTCCCAGGTCTCTTCGGTCCCGCCATGTCCAAAATACAGAAGCTTTCCTGTCAGGTCCTTTATCATCTGCACGCTGCCTTCCGCCGAGACCGGCAGAATCTCTTCCACAGATTCCTCTTCCATATAAATCCGGATCCGGCTGTGATCCGTTTTTCCGGACGCAAGCAACGGTCTTTCATAATAGAAAAGCCTTTTCTCCGTTTCCGTGTCATTACGTTTGTAAATATATGTTCCAACAGGAGAAAGTCCATAGGAAGGTTCTTCTTTTTTCATATGAGAATACCATGTCTCATAATCCGGGCAGCTTTCGTCCTTCAAATATAGATCGTAAAATTCTTCATAGGTATAAACAACGGATTTGCTTATAACCGTCTCGCTTTTATCGAAAAATATAAAATACTCAAAAACGGACTGCCCACCCTGATACAGATCCGGCAAGGAGGCACACAGTTCGTACACCCTGTAGCTGTTGGGATAATCAAATACGGTGCTTCTGTTCCGAAACGTATTCACAAAGGAATTCGTCGCTATGGTATCCCCCAAAGCTTCCAGCTCATCCAGCCGATTATCCATCAGAACAGCCGCATGTGTCAGTTCCGTATCCTTCTCATTCCTGTCATCCTCCGCGATCAGACGCAGCATATTGATATAATACAGACACGTAATGATCATCGGGATAAACAATACGATCAAATAGGTCAGCAGATAAAACTGGAATATCCTGTTCTTCTTCCCATTCTCAAGGGCTCTGTCCATTTTCACGCGTTTTCTCATATATATTCTCCGTTCCGGCAGGACAACTGCGTTATGCGGCCTCCCGATTCAAAGCCGCATATCAATACCTCCGCCGTTATTCCATGCACCGGCAGTATTCCACTCCTGCCTGAAGCTCTGCCCGGTCTTTCCTTCCGTTTGCCAGAATGTCCAGACTACAATCCCTTTCCGGCAGGATCCGATACCATACAACCTTCCCATCCTTCCACTCCATGGAAAGTGTGCCGCCGCTGCGAAGCCCCATGCCGCTCAGACTTCCGCCCGCGGTTTCCACTGTGACTGCAGGAAGAAGTTCCAGCCTGTCCGGCCTGCTGTATGCCAGCATCTCAAGAAGAGCCGCTGAAGCTCCCAGATTCCCGTCGATCTGAAAGACATAGCCGTGCTCCCCAAGCGGATGATTATCCATCAGGTTCGGATAGGTTCCCATGGTGAGGATTGCCTGTAGATTTTCAAAGGCCTTCTGTCCCTCTTTAAAACGGGCCCACAGACCAATAATCCATGCCCTGGACCAGCCGGTATGGCCGCCTCCGTTTTCCAGACGCCTTTGAAGCGTCACCTTCGCAGCGTTCATCAGTTCCTTCGTTTTTTCATAGGAAATGGAACTGCCCGGATAGACACCGTAAACATGGGAAATGTGCCGGTGTCCCGGTTCAGGCTCCTCGTAGTCCTCCATCCATTCCATCAACTGCCCATGCTTTCCGATCTTAAGCTTCGGGAAACGGGCCATCACAGCCTCCGCCCTTCTGATCCGCTCCTCTTCCAGGTGAAGCACATGGCAGGCGTTAATATAACAGGAAAACAGTTCCAGCAGGATCTCCGTATCCATCACCGCGCTCTCGCAGAGAACACCAAGCGTGCCATCCGCTCTCCGATAGGTGTTTTCCGGCGACATGGACGGAGAAGTCACCAGACTGCCGTCCCTCCCTTCGATCAGAAAGTCATAGAAGAAGAGCACACACTGCTCCAGCACGTCAAAATGTTTCTTCAGGAATGCCTCGTCTCCGGTATACAGATACTGCTCCCAGATGTGGGTCGCAAGCCACGCCTCTCCCATGACCCAGAAGGTGGATGTAATGCAGTGATCCTGGGGAGCGGTGTCCCCGTACAGATCCGTATTATGGTGCGCTACGCTGCCCCTGCAGCCATACATCCTTTTTGCGGTTTCTCTGCCGTTCTCCTTGACACGTTCCAGCAGCTCAAACAACGGGAGCTGACATTCGCTCAGATTTCCACTGCCCGCGATCCAATAATTCATTTCCGTATTGATATTGATCGTAAATTTGCTTTCCCATACCGGATAAAGCTTATCATTCCATATCCCCTGCAGATTGGCAGGCAGACTCCCTGGCCTGCTGGAGGAGATAAGAAGATATCTGCCGTACTGAAAATACAGCTCCATCAACCCCATATCCCGTTCCCCCGACTGAACCCGTCTCAGTCGCTCATCCGTGGGAAGTTTCTCCTTTTCCTCCTCCGTCAGCGCAAAGGACAGCTTCAACCTGTCAAACAAAGCGGAAAAATCCTCTATATGCGCCGTGCGGACATCTTTTTCCTCTTTAAATGCCACAGCCCGAATCCGCTCCAGACAGCGCCTTCTGTAATCCGCTCCCCGGAAGCTCGTTTCAATATCCAGATAAACCCACGCCCGCTTCACTTCTCTTGCAAGAAGATGTTCTCCGATAATCGTTACCGTGCCGCCTTCTGCCTTCACGGACAGAGCCACGGCGAAAGAAATTCCATTTTCTCCCCCGTCCACGACAAAGCCAACGGTATTTTCGTCCCATTTTCCCGACTCATCCGTGGCGTTATGGCAGCGTCCCAGAAGACAATCAAAGGAAAATGGAATATCGTTCTGCGTTTTCAGTTCCATCACCATACACTGATCCGGAAAGGAAGTATAAAGACTGCGCTGATAGCGCACCCCGTCCACGGTATAGGATACGCCCGCAATTCCTGTTTCCAGGTCCAGTTCCCTTCTGTAGTCCTCCGCATCTGCCCCATGCCGCATCTTCAGATACCATTCCCCCGCAGTCTGATAAGAACGCTGGGAATTGGGCGTCCCGGAAAGAGCATACATAGCAAGCTGCTGTGCTTCCTTCACTCTTCCCTCCCGGATCAGCCTGCGGATCACAGAAAGATTTTCCTTCGCGTTCGGATTGATTCGGTCCAGGTGCTTTCCGCTCCAGACACTGTCCTCGTTTAACTGGATCACCTCTTCCGTAACACGACCGTGTACCATACCTCCCATCCTGCCGTTTCCTACCGGCAATGCCTCATGCCAGTACCGCGCCGGCCTGTCATACCACAATTTCATTCTTTCCTTCCCTTTCCGCCTAAATATCATTAAATCTATTTGATATACCTTCCGCTCTTTATCATCCTTTCAAAACGGCCGGAAGTCTTTACGAAAATCTCCGCGCAGCTTCTTTCAGACTTCCTCCCCCAAAAGCTTCCGTTTCCGCTCAATCATCTCATCAATCTTTTCCAGATACAGCGGCAGCTCCTTCACATTCTCGCACCGCTCAATCCGCCCGTCCGGATGGACTGCCTTGGAGATGGTACCGGCACCGATAGCCATGATGGACTGCTTCTCCTCCATGATGAGGATATTGTAGAGGCCGTAGCAGCCCTCTCTGGCATAACCCACGTTTTCCAGGTTTCCGGTCATGTTTTTCTGCCGGTAGAGATAATAGGGATGCAGGTTCATCTCCGCCGCCGTCCGGGCGGCCAGCCGGATCGTTTCCTCCGTGTTATGAAGCAGGCCCAGCCCGTTCTTCTCGATCCACTGCATCATGCGGGAGGCCTTCTTCACCGCCAGGGAATGGACGGTCAGGCTGTCCGGAGACAGCTTCTTTATCTCCTCCATGGTGTGCTGCACCTCGGGCAGGTCCTCTCCGGGAAGCCCCAGGATCAGATCCATGTTGATGTTGTCAAAGCCCTCCTGCCGCGCCAGAAAAAAGGCCTCCTTCACCTGCTCCACCGTGTGTCTGCGGCCGATCAGATCCAGGGTCTTCTGGTTCATGGTCTGGGGATTCACGGAAATCCGGGTCACGCCGAATTCCTTCAGCACCCGCAGCTTGTCCGCCGTGATGCTGTCCGCCCGGCCGGCCTCCACGGTGAATTCCTTCACCTGAGAAAAATCAAAGGTTTCCCGGATCCGGGAAAGCAGGCGTCTGAGCTGATCCGGCTCCAGTGTGGTGGGCGTTCCGCCGCCTATGTACACGCTGTCCAGCACCTTATCCTGAAAGGCTTCCTGTACAAAATCCATTTCCTTTTCCAGCGCGCCCAGATACTCCTCCACCCGCTGCCTCCAGGCAGAAATCGGGAAGGAGGTGAAGGAGCAGTACAGGCAGGTGGTAGGGCAGAAGGGAATTCCGACATACAGGCTGTAGCCCTGTTCATAATGGATGTCCTTCAGGATTTCCTTCTCCCGGCAGGCGATTCCGATGGCAAGATCCGCTTTTTCCCGGCTGCAGTAATAGGTCTGTTCCATATAGGAGCGGATCTCCTCCTGCGTCTTACCTTCCTCCAGAAGCTGCATGGCAATCTTGGCCGGACGGATGCCCGTCAGACTTCCCCATGGCAGCTGTTTTCCCGTTTTCGCTGAAAGCATCCGGTAAAGGAGCTGCTTCAGCTCATTTTTTACCACATTTTTTTCTTCCGGACGGCTCAGCTCCGTCTGCCCCTCGGAACCGTCCACCCGGATCCGGATCCTGTTTTCTTCAAAAATCACCGCGATCTCCGGGTTATCCCCGTCGGAGACCAGATCCTTCGTCCCCTCCAGAAAGACCTTTACCGTTTCCGCCGGATAAAAGGCCTTCACCAGAGAATGGATATCATATTCAAACCGCAGCTGGTTCAATGTTACTGCAAGCATTCTTACCTCCATATAGAAAAAAAGTTTTTCGCCCGTACAATGTACACTGTGCGCTGCACTTCGCCCTCCGCCAGGCCGCAAACTTCCTCCGCATGCCAAAGGCGGGGAAGCCCCCGCCCTTACTGACAATAGGGATTGTATTTTTTCTCATCGCCAATGGTGGTGGTGTCTCCATGCCCTGGATAAACCACCACATCCTCCGGAAGAACCAGCAGCTTCTCTTTGATGGAACGAACCAGGCTGCTCATGCTCCCCGTGGGGAAATCAGTTCTTCCAACAGATCCCTCGAACAGGGTGTCTCCGGAAAAGAGCACCTTTTCCTCCTCCAGATAGTAGCAGCAGCTTCCTCCGGTATGGCCGGGCGTGGCGATCAGCTTCAGAGAAAAGCCCGCAAGCGTAAGAACCGCCCCGTCCTTTTCATAAAAATCCGCCTGCACCGTCTCGGGCCTTCCCGCCTGTGAAGACACGTTCTTTTCCGCGTCCTCGCAGAGCTCCTTTTCTCCTTCGTAAGCATAGATCTTCGCTCCGGAAAGCCTTCTTAATTCATTTGCTCCCCAGATATGGTCGAAATGGCCATGGGTCAGAAGAATCGCGTTCACATGAAAGCCCTTCTGCGTAAGGGCATCATAGATCTGCGCGCCCCGGTCTCCCGGATCGATCACAATCGTTTCTGTGAGGCCGTTTTCTCCCTTCACTCCTTCATGGTATAAAAAATAGCAGTTTGTCTGGCAGATGCTCAACACCATCCGCCCGATTTTGATATCTGACATGTTTACCTCTGTTTTTCAAAATATGCCCTGGAAGCGAAGCAAATCTGCTCCTGCTAGCTGCGTTCAATATCAATGACGCTTTCAATGGTCCGGATCTTATCAATCACCCGATTCAGTTCATCCCTGCTTCCCACCTCAAAGGAGGCGGAAAGAGTGGCGAGTCCCTGCTTGCTGGTGCGGGTGTTCATGGAAAGAATATCGATGTTCTTTTCCGTCAGTGCCCTGGAGATATCCGCAAGGAGGCCGCTGCGGTTGTTGGCGTAGATCACGATTTCCGCCACATACTTTTCTCCCTGGATCTCCTCAGGAGAAGCTTCCCATTCCGCGTCGATCAGCCTTGCACGTTCGATCTCCGGCAGGTTCAGGATGTTGACGCAGTCAGTTCTGTGGATGGAAATTCCCCTTCCTCTGGTCACAAAACCGATGATCTCATCGCCGGGCACGGGAGAACAGCACTTGGAGAAACGCACCGCCACGTCATGAATGCCCTTCACCACGATACCGTTTTTGCTCTTGGCACGCGGCAGCATCTGGCGGGCCTGGGCGTTCTCCGCCACATTTGCCAGAACCTCTTCGTTGCTCAGCACCTTCGGATGATCTCTGTCGTAGAGCTCCTGCATGCGGTTCAGGATCTGGCCCTCCTTCAGACCGCCGTGTCCCACTGCGGCGAGCAGAGAATCCCAGTCCTTGAAGCCGTATTTTTTCATCTGAGCCTCCATGTAGGGAGGCTTTAACAGATCGGTGGCGGAAAGGCCCTTCGCCTTGCAGTAGGCGAGCAGCATTTCCTTGCCCTTTACAATATTCTCTTCCTTGAACTCGTTGCGGAACCACTGGTTGATCTTGCTCTTGGCCTGAGTGGATTTCACCAGGTTCAGCCAGTCCCGGCTGGGGCCCTTGGAATTCTGGGACGTCAATATTTCCACCCGGTCCCCGTTCTGGATCTCATAATCGATGTTCACCAGCTTGTCGTTCACTCTGGCGCCGATCATCCGGTTTCCCACCGCCGTATGCACGCTGTAGGCAAAATCAATGGGGGTGCTTCCCGCAGGAAGGGTTTTCACATCGCCGGTGGGCGTAAAGCAGTAAACGGTATCGGAGAACAGATCCAGGTCGCTCTTTAAGAGGTTCATGAACTCCCTGTTGTCCGACATATCCCGCTGCCATTCCAGAATCTGACGCAGCCAGGCCAGCTTTTCCTCCTCCTGCGCCTCCACCTTCTTGCCGTCAGAGGCTTCCTTATATTTCCAGTGGGCGGCAATACCGAATTCCGCCGCCTTATGCATCTCCACTGTCCGGATCTGGATCTCAAAGGGCTGGCCTGAGGATCCGATTACCGTGGTGTGCAGGGACTGGTACATGTTCGCCTTCGGCATGGCGATATAATCCTTGAAACGTCCCGGAATAGGCTTATACATCTCATGGATCACGCCCAGGGCCGCATAGCAATCCTTCACCGTATCCACGATGATTCTTACCGCGAAAAGGTCGTAAATCTGATCCAGCGTTTTATGCTGGTTCTTCATTTTTTTATAAATACTGAAAAAATGCTTGACTCTTCCGTCCAGGCGGGCTTTGATGCCCGCGTTCTTCATGTGCTCGGCCACTTCCTCCACGATCTGGCGGATATAGGCCTCCCGCTCGCTTCTGCGGATAGCGATTTTGTCCACCAGATCATAATAGACCTCTGGCTCCAGATATTTCAAGGACAGATCATCCAGCTCTACCTTGATCTTGGAAATACCCAGACGCTGAGCGATGGGCGCATAGATTTCCATGGTTTCCCGCGCGATGCGCTGCTGCTTTTCCGGCGGCTGATGCTTAAGCGTGCGCATGTTGTGCAGACGGTCCGCCAGCTTGATCATGATCACGCGGATATCCTTCGCCATGGCGAGGAACATTTTTCTCAGGTTCTCCGCCTGTACCTCCTGCTGGTCCGGCGTCCTGCTTTCTCCATTCTCCTTATCGCTGCGGAAATTGATGTGCTGCAGCTTGGTCACGCCGTCCACAAGAAGCGCCACGTCCGGCCCGAATTCCTTCGTGATCTCATCCACCGTCATGATGGTGTCCTCCACCACGTCATGCAGCAGTCCGGCCTCGATGGTTTCCTTATCCAGCTCCAGATCGGCCAGAATGATGGCTACACACAGGGGATGGATGATATAGGGCTCTCCCGATTTGCGCACCTGTCCCTCATGAGCCTTTGCCGCAACCTGATAGGCCTTTTCAATCATGGAGATATCGTCCGAAGGGTGATATCTGCGCACCCGGGCGATCAGATCCTGGTACAGCTCTTCCGGACTCAGGTACTCCTTCATGGCCTCAATGCGCCCATCGTCAATGAGAACCCCGTCCTCATCCTGACCGGGTCTGGCATCCAGGCTGCCACCGCCCTCATATACGATTCTGGTTTCCTCTTCCTTCCCGGCCTCCCTGTGCGCAGGAGCCTGCTTAACGTCTTCTTTTTTCTGAACGCTTCCTGTCAGCTTTTCTTCTGTCGTAACCGTTTTATCCATATATCATCACCGACATCTCTCATCTCCGGCATGTACCGCATATTCCGCCCATGCGTCACTGCCGCTCAGCCTGCTGTCCCTGAAAAAACAGGCGCACACTGCAGCTTCCCTCACATCAACACGTCAGTTTCCTTCATACTGAATTGCAGATTCCAGACGATATCCCGCAATTTTTTCTCTGCCCTTCAGACCCTTCAGCTCCATGAGCACCACAACGCCGACTACCTGGCCGCCAAGCGATTCCACCAGACGGATCATTGCCTCCGTCGTTCCTCCGGTCGCGATCAGATCATCCACGATCAGCACCTTCTGTCCAGGACGGATGGCGTCCTTGTGAATCTCGATCACTGCGGTGCCGTACTCCAGTTCATATTCCATGGCAACCGTCTCACAGGGCAGCTTGCCCTTCTTTCGGATCAGCACAAAGGGCTTATGATTATTGTATGCGATGGGAGTTCCAAAAATAAAGCCTCTGGACTCCGGCCCCACCACTACATCGTATTCCAGATCCTTCACCAGATCCTGCATTGTGTCGACTGCCAGATGCAGTCCGTCCGCATCCTGCAGCACGCTCGTCACATCGCGGAACATCACGCCTTTCTCCGGGAAATCCGGGATACATCTTACGTATTCTTCCAGTTTTTTCATCTCTTCCTCCATGCCGAAGCGTTCTCACGCTGAGGCCGCGAGAAGAAATCACGCATATGATTTCTCCTCTGCGATCACAGCAGTTTTGTGCTTCGGTGCAAAACTGCCGATTGAAAAATAAGCTGTCAAGCTTATTTTTCAATCTTTCCTCCATGTCCGGGACTGTGCCTCCGGGACGCAGATTCTGAATCTGCCGCCTTCTTTTGCACGTTTTTGTGGCTATTTTTCCCTAAAAAACTATTATTTATTATATTATCTATCCCGGCATAAGTCAACGACTACCAGAGCTTCATGTTTCCGGACAGCCAGTCTTTCATGATTCCGAAAAATTCCCGGAGCATGTTATTCGCCTGAAAAGCGATATCGCATGGAGCGGCAATTCCCCTGACCTGCCCGTAGCCCTGTCCGGCCGCCAGCCGTTCGGCACGATAAACGTGAAAATTATTGGTTACAATTCCAACGGAAGCCCCCTCTTCCATAAAGGCCTTTGAAAACCTGAGATTTTCCACCGTATTTCTCGAACGGTCTTCCATCCGGATCCGTTCCGGGGCAATGCCGCGCCCCACCAGATAATCATACATGCCCTGAGCCTCGCTGACCGGCTCATTGCTCCCCCGGCCCCCGGAAACGATCACGATGGTATCCGGATTTTCCAACAGATAATCATACGCCGTATCCAGCCGTAAGCGCAGCGCCTTACTCGGCCCGTTTTCCCGCATCTGCGCGCCCAGCACCACCAGGCAGTCAAGCCCCGGCTGGCCCTTTGCATAAAAGCGGCTCACAATCAGCCCCTCGATCAGAAGGAAAAATAGAAGCCCTGCTCCGAACAGAATTGCTGCAGCTCCTCTTATGACACCCGGCAGCCGCTCCCAGATTCCGAAAGCAAAGACTCCCGAAATTCCAAAACAGCCGATCCCCATCACTCCCCAGATCAGAAAGAACCAGGAGCCAAATACGCCTGACAGAAAAATGCCGATGCAGTAAAGGCAGCACAAAATGCCCAGAATAAGAAAAATAACCGCTGTCATAATCTCTCCTTTTTCATTTTTCCGTAGCGGATCATCTCTTCAGAACGGAAACAGCTGCCACGGAATGAGAC
>ULPS01068184.1_pt1 | contig 56592 bp, 46 predicted proteins | sample 1953711 | NCBI WGS metagenome assembly ULPS01 (sample SAMEA4835635, study PRJEB28245) | human gut metagenome | biome: gut microbiome; material: fecal sample | place: Denmark | collected 2008 | reverse complement strand
GATGGAATCGTGCCGGATTGCGCTTCGCGCAATCATTATACCACGTGCGAAGGGGAGAAACTGTATCAGATCGGATAAAAAATCCCCAGGAGGGTTGTGATGGGAATAGACAACAGCCGGCTTCCGGGTTATGATGAACAGAAAGCCTGCAGTAGAAAGGATAGGAAAACAGGATGAAAAAATTTTACTTACAGGATTATGCTTCCATTCAGGAAGCAGTGAACGCCTGTGGCAGAGCAGGGGGCGGACAGGTCGTTATCCCGCGCGGAGAATGGAGATCGACAGGGCCGATTCATCTGTTGAGCAATACGGAGCTTCACCTGGAGGACGGGGCGGTCGTCATTTTCAGCGACAGATATGAGGACTATCTGCCCGTTGTGTTTACCCGCTGGGAGGGAATGGAGTGTTATAACTATTCGCCGCTTATCTATGCAAATGGATGCGAAAATATCTCTGTTACGGGAAACGGAACGCTGATCGGGAATGGTCAGGCGTGGTGGCCCTGGAAGAAGCTCCAGGCTCAGGCCGCTGAAGAGCTCTGTTATTCAGAACGTAACGGAGTGCCGGTTGAAAAGCGGATTTACGGGACGGAAGCTGCGGCGCTGCGCCCTTCCTTCATACAGCCCGTCAGCTGCAGCAACATGCTGCTGGAAGACTTCACGATCATCGACGGGCCTCAGTGGACTATCCATCCGGTCTATTGTGAAAACGTGACCGTCAGGAATGTCACCGTTTCCACCCACGGGCCGAATACGGACGGGCTGAATCCGGATTCCTGCAGGAACGTCCTCATTGAGGGTTGCACGTTTGACACCGGAGACGACTGCATCGCCATCAATTCCGGCATGAACGAGGATGGATGGCGGGTGGGAAAGCCCTGCGAAAACATAGAGATCAGAAACTGCGTCATGAACGGGGGACATGGCGGCCTTGTGATCGGAAGCGGCATGTCGGGCGGAGTGAAAAACGTCTTTGCCCATGACTGCAGAATCAGCAAAACAATGCGGGGAATACGGATCAAATCCATGCGCGGCCGGGGCGGCTATGTAAAGGATGTCAGATTTGAAAACCTCGAAATAAATGACACGGAAGATCAGGCGCTCCAGATCACCATGTTTTATGACGCCACCACGGTTGAGCCGAAGGGCGATACTCCCTCTGATTTTTCCAACATCGTGATCAGAGGCGTAAAGGGAAAGGGCCTGAAGGCCGGAATTCAGCTGGCGGGCCTTCCGGAGCACAGGATGAGCCATATTATGCTGGAGGATATTGAGCTTGAGGCGGAAAACGCAATGGAATGTGTGGATGTGGAAAGTCTTACGATGAAGGATGTGAGGATTAATTCCCCGCATGATACCGTTTTATGATGTCAGGCAGGTCGTTGATGAACATGGAAATATCTGTTTTTATTGATACTTCCCCGTCCGGCTCCAGTGCTTCCGTTCCTACAAGAAGGTGCGGATCTGAAATACAAAAGAGACAGAGAGACCCCAGGCCTCTCTGTCTGTAAGTTTTTTTATCTAATCAGGATGGCCCTGCCTGGATTGCCGGTCATGGCATAACAAAGAGCCGGGTTTTGATCACTTCATAGCTGTGCCGTCCCTCCAGAGAGATGTCGATGAGCAGTTCGATCTGACCTTCCGTCAGCTGCTCGGCGTAGAGCTCCAGCGGGATTTTCGCCGGGGAGCCCAGTGTGCACTGAAGCGGCAGGCTCAGCCGGCGTCCCGGACGGACTTCCACTCCTTCCGCGCCATAAATATGGATGTTCAGCCACTGCTGCAGGCCGAAAGCGGATGCCTCCACGGTCAGCATGAGATTTTTAACTTCTCCCGGGTGGATGGTCATACCGTCAAGGTGGTCAAGATAGGCCAGGAACATATGGTTTTCCCGTTTGATGACGAGCGGCCCGAAGCGCTCATGGAAGACCGGATCCGTTTCCTGGGCGAAGCCCACGGTCCCGATACCCGGAACGAAATTATCCGCCCTGGCCGTACAGGTCAGGCAGGGCTGTACGGAGACGGTATAAAGGCCGTCAGGAGAATCGGAGGAGCCGAAAGTACAAAGATTTCTGTCCAGGAAGCCTGGAATGAGGCGCAGGATCCGTTCGGTCAGCTCCTCTACGGTCCCTGGAACTCCGCCAAGAAGATGAAATTTGGTCCTTTCGATACAGACCGTATTAATGACGCCTCCAATGGGAGCCAGCCATTTTTCGGGAAGCCCGCTGTTGCCGTTGACGATGCCCAGAATAGCTCCCAGAGTGCCGGCAGTGCAGTCGGTATCCTCCCCGCAGTTGACTGCGATGCAGAGGCTTTTTCCGAAATCATTGTCCCCATACAGCCAGCCGATCATCAGGATGCCGATGTTGTTGGGTGCATCATTTCCGGCAGGAGATGTGGGAAAGCCTTCCACGTTCTGATCGGTGCCCGACTGTACGCCGAAGGTGCCGGGAACTTCACGCATCAGCCTGGTTCTCGCTTCCTGCCAGGTCAGACCTTCTTCTCTGCATTCCATGACGAGACGGACAGCGCGGGCAGTCAGGCAGTCGGTCGGAATATAGGAAAGACCGATTTCGATCAGCTTGTCCCGGTCGCTTTCCACAAAAGCGGCGCTTTGAAGAGCGGCGCAGAACAGTTCGCCATACACGCCGTCTTCTCCGTGATCGATGACCGCGTCCCGATAGGCATATTTGACGGCAAGATCCGGATTACCGGGGCACAGGCAGGCCCAAAGCTCGCTGCGGATGAAGCAGCCGCAGCTGTTGTGATAGGAGTTGAACGCATAGCCGCTCAGCGGAGGCACAAGTCCTGCGCGCATATTCGCTTTCCCGCGTCCGTATTCCGCCCAGTCCGGCGTGATAAAGGTGAGCCAGTATTCCCCCAGGATTTCCGGTGTGATCTGGCGGCCGTAGCGTTCCACCGCGGCCAGCCATACCAGCTGCAGGTCCAGATCATCGTTCGGCGGCGGGTTGCCCTGCAGGTTTTCCTGCAGATAAAAAGATACGTCAAATACCCCGCGGCGTCCTTCCAGCGGCGCGCCCAGAACACCGCCGATGTTTTTCCCGTTCCAGCAGCCGGTGATCTTGTCTTTCAGCGTTTCAAATGTCAGTTTCATGATTCTTTTCCCCTTTCACTTTTGAAAAAATGTTTTTTATACGATAGGAAATTTCATTTTCTATCGTATAAAAACCTCCGGTGGATCGCACTGCGGCGGAAAGGAAGATGTCGCTTTCGCGACCCGCCGCGCAGGCAATCTTCGATTGCCGGGAGAATCCCGCAAGCGGGATTCTTTTTTATGAAAAATACTTTTCACAAAAATGCCTTTATGCGTTCATCATAGGAGAAGCCGCAGGGGGAAGCAATGCGGAAGTTTGATCTGTTTGTACTGTTTTTTGACTTTTCTCTCATTAAAAAGACTGTTGTAAAAAAATTTAAAGTCGGAATCCTTTGGAAAACGATTTCCCTGTCTGGGAGAAAGCGGAGGAAGAACAGAGGCAGGCCGGAAATAGTTTTGCCTTGAGCACGGACAGAAGGGAATGCTATAATATTCGAAAAGACCGAAAAGGAGACGGAACATGCTTACCTATTTCATGGAACAGTGGGGAGGAAAAGACGGGATAGCGGTAAGCGAAGATACTGTGTCAAACAGGATGAAGCACGGCAGGTCCCCGGTTACGGTACGGTTGGATCCGGTCGGAAAGAAGGATGATGACGGGAAGGAAGTTGTTCTGGATTCTTACGATCCGGAGCAGCTGCACTGCCATCGGGATTTTGTAGAGATATTTTTTGTTCACAGAGGGCATGGCGTGGCATTTCTGGATGGCACCAGATTCATCATCCAGAAAGGGGATGTTGTCTGCATTCAGCCCGGACAGATCCATGCCAATTATTCTCTGGCCGGTCTGACGGTATATAACTGCCTGATCTCGGAAGCTCTGTTGGCAGGCGGGAGGATTTCTGCCCGGTATCTGGAAGAGGATGGCAGGCTTGGATTGGAGCCTCTTCTCCATCTGGACGGAACGAGGATCCTGGAAGTAGAGGACATCTTTCGGAAACTGTTTGGGGAATTTCTGGAGAAAACCTTATATTATGAAGAAGCCATGCTGAACGAAGTGAATCTGCTGCTTCTGTGTCTGGCACGTTTTCAGCGGCTGGACAGACAGCAGGTAAAAACCAGGGAAGCGATGGCCCCTCTTCTGGAATATATTTCCTCAAATTATAAGACGGCCACCCTCCAGGAGATGGCAGAAATGAGTTCCTATCATCCGGATTATCTGAGCCGCCTGTTTCACCAGACACAGGGACTGACCTTTACGGAGTATGTGAACCGCCTGCGCATGAATGAAGCGGTACAGCTTCTGACGCAGACGGATCAGTCCGTGGAGGAAATCGCCGCTGCTGTGGGCTTCAGCAGCAGAGTGCATTTCTATGATGTATTTAAAAAACAGACCGGTATGACGCCGGGAGAACTCCGCAGGCGGGCAGTCACACCCTGATCCCGGATATTCTGTCCGGGAGAGAAGGGGTCAGACTGGATACTCAGAATGAACTGAAAAAAGGATTGCAGGTTACAATCCGGTATGATATGATGGCCTTACCCGCAAAAACTTTTTGCGCCTGATAAAATTCTTTTTTACACAATTATTCTGAAAATTGTGTTCTTTTGGGACATCTCGTCCCGCAATTCCGATCAGGAAAAACGACAACCGAAAATGGCAGGCAGGGATGCTGCGGAGCATTGTTTGGCCAGACTCTTTCACAGGAGGATTTCATTGCGGCCCTATGTCCTGCCGTGTATAATGAACGAAAGGACGAAAATGCATGGGAAAAAACGATGTTGCCCTCAGCTCCTATTTCTCAGACCCGCGGATCTTTGCGGATCTGTTCAACGCCTGGATGTATGGCGGAAAGCAGGTGATCGCTCCAGAAAGCCTGACGACGGAAGATCCCGTCCAGCCCCGGCCGGAATACTCGCGGCCCTATAAGCATGTCAGGGATGTGGTGAAAATGTACCGGAAGGACGGTATGCAGCTGGTGCTTCTTGGTATTGAAAACCAGGAAAAGGTCGATTACAGCGCCCCGGTGCGCATCATGCAGTTTGACAGCGCGGATTATCAAAACCAGGTCCGCAGAACGGAAGAAGAAAACAGGAAACGGATGGGGTTGAAGACCGGGCTGCCTGCTTTCTTCCGGGAGGACAGGATCATTCCGGTGATCACCCTGATCCTGTATTTCGGGGAAGAAGAATGGGACAGGCCGGTGAGACTCCATGACATGCTGGTATTTCCGGAGGGAGAGGCAGATCTCCGAACATTGGTGCCGGATTATCCGATCCATATTATTTCCGTCAGGCGGAGCGGCGCGGGGAAGAAAGTGGATGGAAGAAGCGGCGAAGGTCATGTTTCCGGAATGGATATCAGTTTACTGCATACGGAGTTAAGGCAGGTATTTGGCTTTCTGCAGCATCAGGAGGATAAGGAAGGGCTGAAGCGGTATGTGGAAGAAAACCGTGCTGTCTTTTCCAGCCTGTCCAGCAATGCTGCGCTGTTCCTGGCGGCATCAGCGCATGAAACAAGATTGTTGAAGAACCTGAACAGAGAGGAGGAGCATTACGACATGTGCAGAGCGTTGGATGAATGGTACGCGGATGGCGTGAGTGAGGGAGAAAAAATCGGAGAGGAGAGAGGGAAGAAAATCGGCGAAAAGATCGGCGAAAAGATCGGCGAGAAGAAAGGCGAAAAAAGAGGAGAAAAGAAAGGAATTTATAAGGGGCTGGCTTCAGCGCTGCTGCGGATCCTGGAAAAGAAAGGCAGTGTGCCGGAAAGCTGTCTGACGTATATTTCTTCCCAGAAGAACATGGACCGGCTGAACCAGCTTCTGGATCTGGCTTTGGCTTCGGAGACGGTGGCGGAGTTTGAAAAGAAGGCGGGGATTTGAGTTTTCGTATCTTCTCAGGGGAGGAAGTACATCCTATTCAAAATGCATGCCCCGTGAACTGAATACTGAAGGGTTCAGGCTTTCCCAAAAGATCATATTAACGGAAGGCTGTACCAGAGAAAGCCTGATCAATTCAGTAAAAAACGTCAGACATCCGTCCGGCATCGGACGGATCGTCGCCTCATGGGAAAGTGCCTGTGATAAATGCTCCGAAGGTCAGACGGTGCGTACCGTCAGCCTCAGAGTACCGTCCGCATTTTCCCGGCAGGAGAGGTTCCAGGGCAGGGAGGCGCCGTTATCCAGGTCAACAGGCTCAGATATAATGAATCTCCAGTGATCCGAAGGATACGTCTCCCGTGATGGTCAGCACATCCTGGAAGGCCGGAGCGGAGCGGCCGTTCTCGTTTACGCCTCCAAAGGAAGAGGAGACATTGCAGACGACATGCCAGGAGGAGGGAATATAAAGTTCAGCTGAAGCAAAGGAAATGTCCACCCGCACCTCAGCCTGATGCTGCCACAGCGCGCAGTCGGTAAAATATACCGCAAGGGAGCCGAAGGAATTTTCCAGACGGGCATACTGCAGGGCAGTGCTGGACAGATATTTTACCGCGGAATGAAAATTAACCTCACAGCGTACATTTTCTGCCCCATTCTCCTCAATCTGTGTTTCATATTCCGTATTTCCCATATCTGAAGAACCGGCCTCCCCGTTTTTCATGCCTATCCGGTGCCAGCCTGCATTTTTCCAGCCATGTCGGGGAAACAGAAGATTCAGACCAATGGTGCCGAGAAACGCCGCGCCCAGAACGGGCCAGGGAGTCAGCTCCTCGATTCCCAGCAGCTGGTCGTTGACAATACACAGAAACGCGACGGAAAACAGAATCATGCTCCAGCTTCGCCTGACGATGCCCCGGATCAGCACGGCGGCAAGTACCAGGGAAAACAGGATGGACCAGAAGCCGATGCCATCCAGAAAGCCAAGTCGTCCGGCGATGACGGCGCAGGCACCCAGCAGAAACAGAACACCCCAGAATACATTCTTTTTTTTCATAGCTTTCTCCTCTTTTCTCCAAGTCTTTCAATCAGCGCCTTATAATAGTTTCGGGACACATAGACCTTCTTGGGCGTTCCATAGAACGCCACGGCGCTGGATGCGGCCAGATTTTTTGTGATGGAATAAATGTGCTCCAGATTCACGATGGTGGATTTGGAAATCCGCATGAAACTTCCCGGCAGACAATCCTCCAGCTCATACAGCTTATGCTCCGTGAGATAGAGCCGGGAGGCCGTGTGGGCCTGGACATGCTTTCCTTCGGTTTCAAAAAACAGGATTTCATCCAGCGGCACAAAGTAGCTGGTACCCATATCCTGCAGGGCGATGCAGTTTTTTTCCGGTTCCGTTTCCGAGATATCCTGCTGGAGCTTCAGAATGGCTTCATCCACTCTCCGGCAGCGGATGATCACCTCGTCCTCAGCGAGAGACGGTTCGATTTCAATTTTTACTTTTATGGGATCACCCCCCTCGATGGATTCGGTCCGTTGCTGTTGATAATCCTGATTATACCGAAACTGCGGTCCGGGTCAACCGTTCGGAAGCAAGAGGTGGGAATCGGGGAATAAGAAGTAAAAAGACAGGAATGAAAAAAAGAGTTCCGAAGAGGCAGGCGATAAATACAGGTTTACACAGCCCGTATAAATCCACTATAATAAGCTCATAGTAAGAAAAGATTGCCGCCGGGAATGCGGCAGGAAAAGAGGCAGGCATGAAATATCAGGATATGCCCTATGAACGGGTGGATTTTGACCGGGTGGAGAAGGAATTCAACGGTCTGAAACAGGATTTTTCCGCGGCGAAGAGCGGAGAGGAGCAGTTCGCGGTTCATGAAAGGTATTATGCCCTGCGGGACCGGGTGGATACCATGATGACTCTGGCACAGACCAGACATGACGGAAATACCGCAGATGAATTTTACAGCGGGGAACAGGATTATTATGATGAGATGAGTCCGCGCTACAGCAACATGGTGATCGAGTACCAGAAGCTTCTGTACGATTCCCCTTACCGGGAGGCTCTGGAGGAAAAGATCGGGCCGGTAGCCTTTAAAAACATGGAGCTTTCCCGTAAATCCATGCAGGAAAAGCTGATTCCGCTGGTACAGGAGGAAAACGCGCTGGCGACCTCCTACGAGAAGCTTCTGGCAGGTGCGAAGATCGACTGGGACGGCGAGACACTGAATCTGTCACTGCTGCGTCCCTATCTGAGAAACCCGGACAGAGAGATCAGAAGGAAGGCATGGAAGAAGTTTTCCGCCTTTTTCCGGGAAAATGAAAAAGAGCTGGACGACATCTATGACAAGCTGGTGAAAAACCGCACGCAGCAGGCGAAGGAGCTGGGCTATGAGAACTACGTGGAGCTGGGCTATTACCGCATGAACCGCAACTGCTATGACAAGGTGCAGGTGGAAGCTTTCCGCAGCCAGGTGAAGAAGGATTTTGTTCCCTTTGTGGAAAAGCTGCATGAAAAAAGAAAGGAACGCCTGGGCCTTCAGAAGCTTTCTTATATTGACGAGGGCGTTTATTTTAAGGACGGAAATCCCAATCCCACGGGAACGCCGGAGGAGATCCTGGCGGCCGGACAGCGGATGTATGAGGAGCTGTCTCCGGAGACGAAGGAATTTTTTGACTTCATGATGGAAAACGGTCTCTTTGATGTGCTTGGCCGCAAGGATAAGAGGGTGGGCGGCTACATGACCTATTTCCCTCTGTATCATGCGCCCTTCATCTTCGCCAACTTCAACGGAACCAGCGGGGACGTGGACGTGATCACCCATGAATGCGGCCATGCCTTCCAGGGCTATCTTTCCGGCAAGGATCCCATCCGTGAGCATGCGGACATTACCATGGAGACGGCGGAATGCCATTCCATGTCCATGGAATTTTTCACGGAAAAATGGATGGAGTGGTTCTTCGGAGACGGAGCTGATGCCTACCGGGAAATGCATTTTGAGGACGCCTGTATGTTCATTCCCTATGGGTGCATGGTGGATGAATTCCAGCATATCGTCTATGAAAATCCGGAACTGACACCCGCGGAAAGAAAGGCGGCGTGGAGCAGGCTTGAGAAGGAATATAAGCCTCATCTGGATTATGAGGGAGATCCCTTCTTTGGTGAGGGAGGCTACTGGCAGCAGCAGCACCATATCTACAGCTTCCCGTTCTACTATATTGACTATGTGATCGCACAGACTGTGGCCTTTGAGTATAAGCTGTGGATGGATGAGGATTATGAGGCCGCGTGGAAGAGCTATCTGAAGCTGTGTAAGCTGTCCGCCTCCGATTTCTTCACCAACATGATCCCCGAGGTGGGGCTGAAGCTCCCCTTTGAAGAGGGCTGCATGAAGGAAATGGCGGAAAAACTGGAAAAGAAGCTGGAAAAGAAAGCGTAAGCCAATGAATTATATTGTACTGGACCTGGAATGGAATCAGGGAAATGAGGAAAAAGAAAAGCAGAGAAAGGATATCCCTTTCGAGATCATAGAGATCGGTGCGATTAAGCTGGATGCCCGGATGGAGTTTGACGGCAGCTTTCATGAGGTCGTAAAGCCGCAGGTCTATCAGGAAATGCACCGGATGACAAGGCAGCTTCTCCATATGGATATGGAACAGCTGCAGGAGGGCGATTTGTTCCCGGATGTTTGTAAGCGATTCCTTTCCTGGTGCGGTACGCCGGCGCAGGGGGACGACGCGGGAAAACATGTGCGGGACGGGGCGCCCGGGCCGGAGAGTACGGAGAAGGCAGGAGAAACATACGCTGGAGGCGGAAATGCTGTGGCTGCGGCTCCCTGGCTGTTCGCCACCTGGGGGCCGCAGGATCTGACAGAGCTGCAGAGGAACATGCGGTTTTACGGGATGGGGCCTCTTGCCGGAGGCCCGGTGAAGTTTTACGATATTCAGAAGCTGTTCAGCATCGCCTTTGAGGACAAAAAAATCCGGAGGAATCTGGAATATGCGGTGGATTTTCTGAAGATTCAGAAGGACGGTGCATTCCACCGCGCTTTGAGCGACGCCTATTATGCGGCCCGGGTGCTTCAGCAGATCCGGGACCCGCAGGTACTGCAGAAGGTGTCCTTCGATACCTTTCAACTGCCGCAGAGCCGGAAGGACGAGGTCCGCATCGTGTTTGACGATTATGCCAAGTACATTTCCAGACGCTTCGACGATAAGGCTCAGCTTCTTACAGACAGGGAGGTGGCAAGCACGAAATGCTACATCTGCCGCCGGAACCTGAAACGGAAGATCAAATGGTTTACTCCGAATGGAAAGCATTATTACAGCCTTTCCTTCTGCGGCCAGCATGGCTATATGAAGGGAAAAATCCGCATCCGCAGGGCGGAGGATGACGGGGTTTACGCGGTGAAGACCACGAAGTTCATTTCGGAGGAGGAGGCGGATGAGCTCTTCCGCCGGAGGGACGCTGCGAAGGGGCAGAAAGGCTTAAACAGGAAGAAAAAAGAAGTCTGAGGACTGCCCCTTCTGGCCGGCAGAGCCGGCGGGTGTCCCGTGTTCAGATCAGAGAAACACGGCATTCCCGCCTTTCTTCCGTAATCCGGATCAGCGCGCCGGACGGGCTGTCTTCCACGGGACAGTCCGTCCGGACCTTTTCGGCCGCAATCCCGTGGAGCAGGAAGGAAAGCCCATTCAGGTCGCTGTCAGCCGTAAAAAGGATTCCGGTCTCGTCATATGCGGCATTTACATGGCAGATATCGCGGCCCTTCTGATCAACCAGACGGCAGGTGCAGCAACTCCCCTTTTCCGGCTCATACAGATGGAGTACCGTTTTATCCCTGTAATCATAATCCGGTCTGTCAGAAACGGAGCCAACCGCGAGAAGAGTTCCGGGCCTTACATACAGAGGCAGGGAAAAGTAGTCGTATTCTCCTTCAAAGTAGCGTCCTCCTGTTTTGACCTCTCCGGTGAAATAGTCGGTCCATCTTCCCTCCGGCAGATAATACCGGACCGTTTTGTCCTCACTGAATATCGGTGCGACGAGAAGAGCATCTCCCAGCATATATTCTGTGTCAATAAAGGCTGCCGCGGGATCCTGAGGAAATTCAAATACCAGAGGGCGCATCATGGGAGTTCCCTCCTCATGTGCCTCCACAGCTCTGGAATACAGGTACGGCATCAGTGAGCATTTCAGCCTGCTGAAGAAGCGGACTACATCAACGGCCTCTTCATCAAAGACCCATGGAACCCTGTAGCTGGAGGAGCCGTGCAGACGGCTGTGGGAGGAGAGCAGGCCGAAAGCGGCCCATCTTTTATAAAGATCCGGCGTGGCCGTACTTTCAAAACCGGATATGTCATGGCTCCAGAAGGAAAAGCCGGACATGGAGAAGGACAGGCCGCCTCGGAGGGTCTCCGCCATGGAGGGATAATTTGCAGAACAGTCTCCGCCCCAGTGGACAGGGAACTGCTGGCCGCCCGCAGAGGCGCTTCTTGCGAAAAGAACGGCTTCTCCTTCTCCTTTCACCTCCTTCAGAAGATTGAATACACATCTGTTGTAAAGGAAGGTGTAATAGTTGTGCATGCCCGCCGGATCGCTTCCGTCATACCAGGAGACGTTGACCGGGATTCTTTCTCCGAAATCGGTCTTGAAACAGTCTACTCCCATGTCCAGAAGGGTTTTCAGCTTTGAGGTATACCATGTACAGGCTTCAGGATTGGTAAAATCCACCAGACCCATACCGGCCTGCCAGTTATCCGTCTGCCAGACGCCTCTGCCGTCTGCGCGTCTTACCAGATAACCATTTTCTGCGCCTTCCCGGAAGAAAGGGGTTCCCTGTGCGATGTACGGATTGATCCAGACGCAGATTTTCAGCCCTCTGTCGTGATATCTCTTCAGCATTCCGGCGGTATCGGGAAATACGCGGCTGTCCCAGGTGAAATCACACCACTGGAATTCCCGCATCCAGAAGCAGTCAAAATGGAATACGGAAAACGGAATCTGGCGGTCCTGCATGCCCTGAATAAAGGAGCTGACGGTGTCCTCATCGTAGCTGGTGGTGAAGGAGGTTGACAGCCAGAGACCGAAGCTCCATGCGGGAGGAAGGGCGGGGCGCCCTGTATAAGCCGTATAGGCCTTCAGTATTTCTTTGGGAGACGGACCGTAGAAGAGACAGTAGCGCAGCTCTTCACCGGGAACGGAAAATCCCACATATTCTACTTTTTCGCTGGCGGCTTCGAAGGAGACGTTATCGGTGTGGTCCACATAGATCCCGTAGCCTCTGTTGGTCATATAAAAGGGGATGCTTTTGTAGGCTACCTGAGAAGCGGTGCCCCCGTCCTCATTCCATGTATCCACGACCTGTCCGTTTTTAACGAAGGCGGTAAAGCGTTCTCCGAAGCCATATACATTTTCGCCGACCTGGAGGGAAAGCTCGTTGACCATATAGGGCTTTCCTGTTTCCGTCAGATAGTTGTCCTCCGGCAGCATGGTGGAAGGCGTCCTGTCCCATCTGGCATAGCCAAGATTGTGAAAGCCGCAGGAGGTCAGAACCCTGCCGTCCGCTTCAAAACGATATCCCCATTCCCTGCGGTTGACACGGACGGTATTTTTTCCGGCGGTCATGACAGCCTCTTCGTCTGTGATCGTCACGCTTACCGGCTGTCTGTTTTCCCTTTTCGGGCAGACAGGCTCACGCTTCTCATACCCTTCATGATGCCAGGCGTGCACCGCGATCATGTTTTCACCCGGAGCGGTGAATTCAATGGTGATGGTCGGCATGTTCAGCGTTGCCCCTCTGGAATTGATGATCCCGACGGGGGCAAGGACGCGCATTCCGCCGTCAATTTCCCGTACATCATATGCCTGGGACGCATACAGTATGTTGGCCCGCTCGCTGCGCAGCCAGTAGCCTTCTGTGAATTTCATGTTTCCTCCTCCTTCTTTTTGCGGCCGCCGCATCCTCACAGGAGATCCGCGACGGTTCCTCCCGGGTATACGCTGCCTTCCACAAGGATGATGCCCGGTATGCTGGTTTTTGGATGTTCAATCAGACCTATCAGTTCTGAGGCTGCCAGCCGTCCGATTCGGTCTGTATCCTGTACAAGAGTGGTAAGGCGGGGCTTCATCTGTCTTCCGATCCGGATCCCGTCATAGCCGGCCACGGAAATATCATCAGGAATGGAAAGTCCTCTGCTGTAAATCGTGTTGATGGCGCCGAAGCAGGCGTAATCATCGGGATACAGGATGCAGGTGGGTGGAACAGGCAGATCGAGAAGCCTTTCTGTAGCGGCGGAAGCTGCACGGATATCCCGATAGGCAGCCTCCAGCACGTATTCATCAGGAATGGAGAGCCCCAGCTCTTCCGCTGTTTTATGGAAGGAAGCGAGCCTGTTTCTGGTAACGGAGGAATCTGCCCCATGAATATAGGCGATCCGCCGGTGGCCCTTCTCATGGATGAAATGAAGAAGATCCCGCATACCCTTCACATTGTCGGAAAGAATCGAGGTTCTGCTGTTGAATATATGATCGATGGTGACCACCGGAACATCGCTGTCCACAAGCTCCTTTACCTCAGGATCCTCAAAATCCGCGCAGGCGATTACAACTCCGTCAAAACCGCGGTATCGTACATGCTCCAGGCAGGACATCCGCCCATCTCTTTTTCGGTTGGAGCTTACAAAGGTGATATCATAGCCTTTTTCCTCCGCCTCTCTCCGAAGCCCCTCCAGAACGGCGGCGAAATAGTCATGCGTCAGCCCGCTGTTGGCTTCGTCCGCAAAAAGCACGCCGAGGTTGAGGCTTCTGTTTGTTTTCAGCGCCCTGGCGACGGAATTGGGAAGATAGCCCATCTGCCTGGCCTTTTCCTTAATCATCCGTCTGGTTTTTTCTCCAATATCCGTCTGGTCATTAAGTGCCTTGCTGACGGTAGCTACGGAGACTCCGCAGGCCTGTGCAACATCTTTCAGGGATACCATAGTCTTTCCTCCCGGTATGGCTTTACGTAAATCTTAAACGTTTGCGTGATATTATCATACAATATTTCCCCGTTCCTTTTCAATAGCGCAGAGAAAAAAAGGATTCATCATTATCACAGTTTTTTCCCTGCTTTTTCAGGAAAAATGCCGGGGCTGTTTCCCTTGAAAAAAGGAAATTTCTTTTTTATAATGAATATAACAGGTGGATTTTGCATGTCTACTTAAACGTTTTCGAAGATGCTTGACAAATATCCGGTATGACATTTCTTTCAGGAAAAATGCCGTACATGAAAAATGGAGGACACGAAATGAAATTTGGATATTTTGATGATCAGGCGCGTGAGTATGTCATCACGACGCCGGAGACGCCTCTTCCCTGGATCAACTATCTGGGATGCCAGGATTTTTTCACGCTCATTTCCAATACCTGCGGAGGCTACAGCTTCTACAGAGACGCGAAGCTGCTTCGTCTGACACGATATCGCTACAACAATGTGCCCTGTGACAACAATGGGAAATATTTTTATATCCGTGAGGGAGATCTGGTCTGGAATCCGGGCTGGCAGCCGACAAAGAGGACGCTGGATTCCTACGAATGCCGGCACGGTCTGGGCTACAGCACCTTTTCCGGAAGTCTGAACCGGCTGGAGGCGGATGTGCTGACCTTTGTCCCTCTTAACGATGCCTGTGAGATCAGCCGGGTGGTGCTGACGAACCGGTCGGAGCAGGAGAAGGAGCTGTCTCTCTTTTCCTACGTGGAATGGTGTCTCTGGAATGCGGATGATGATATGAAGAATTTTCAGCGTAATCTGAGCACCGGCGAGGTGGAAGTGGAGGGTTCCACGATTTATCATAAGACGGAGTACAGGGAACGCCGGAATCATTATGCGCTTTATTCCGTAAACTGTCCCATCGACGGTTTTGACACCAGCAGAGATGCGTTTCTCGGGCTTTACGGCGGGCCGGAGAATCCTGCTGCCGTCCGCAACGGAAAGGCGACAGGCTCTATTGCCCATGGATGGTCTCCCGTTGCTTCCCACCAGATCCGGATGAGGCTTGCGGCGGGAGAAAGCCGTTCCTTTATTTTCGTTCTGGCGTATATCGAGAATCCGGAAGAGGAGAAATGGGAGAGTCCGGGTGTCATTAATAAAACGAAAGCCCATGAGCTGCTTTCCCGTTACAGCACGGATGAGGCTGTGGAACAGGCCTTTTCTGAGCTGAGGGAATACTGGACGGAGCTTCTTTCCGGATACCGGGTGGAATCCGGAAACTGCGAAGTGAACCGCATGGTCAATATCTGGAACCAGTATCAGTGCATGGTTACCTTTAACATGTCGAGAAGCGCTTCCTATTATGAATCCGGAATTGGCCGGGGCATGGGCTTCCGGGATTCCTGCCAGGATCTGCTGGGCTTCGTCCATCTGATTCCGGAGCGGGCGCGTGAGAGAATTCTGGATATCGCTTCCATACAGTTTAACGACGGCAGCACCTATCATCAGTATCAGCCGCTGACCAGGACGGGAAATGCGGATATCGGCGGCGGCTTCAATGACGATCCGCTCTGGCTGATCGCCTGTACAGCGGCTTATATCCGTGAGACGGGAGATACCTCCATTCTTTCGGAAATGGTGAAATTTGACGACGGAGGTGAAGGAACGCTGTTTGAGCATCTGACCCGTTCCTTCCGCTTCACAGTGACGCATAAGGGACCGCACCGGCTGCCTCTGATCGGGCGCGCGGACTGGAACGACTGTCTGAACCTGAACTGTTTTTCCACACAGCCCGGAGAGTCCTTCCAGACGTTTGGGCCGAGCGAAGGCCCTGTGGCGGAATCCGTATTCATCGGAGGAATGTTCGTCCGTTATGGAGAGGAGTATGCGCAGCTTGCCGAAATCATTGGAGAAAAGGAGACTGCGGAAAACGCGCGCCGGGAAGTGAAGCTGATGTACGATGCCATTCTGGACGCGGGCTGGGACGGAGACTGGTTCCTCCGGGCTTATGACGCGTATGGAAACAGGGTCGGCTCCCGGGAATGCGAGGAAGGAAAAATCTACATTGAGCCTCAGGGCTTCTGTGTCCTTGCGGGCGTCGGTGTGAAGGAAGGACTTGCTGAAAAGGCACTGGACAGCGTAAAGGAGCATCTGGATACCGAGTACGGCGTGGTTCTGCTTCAGCCTGCCTATACCAGATATCATGTAGAACTGGGAGAAATTTCCTCCTATCCGCCCGGATACAAAGAGAATGCAGGAATTTTCTGCCATAACAACCCCTGGATTTCCATTGCAGAAACCGTGATCGGAAGAGGGGACAGGGCTTTTGAAATCTATAAAAAAACATGTCCGGCATACCTGGAGCCCATCAGCGAGATTCACAGAACGGAGCCCTACTGTTATTCGCAGATGGTGGCCGGGAAGGATGCGGCGACCTTCGGAGAGGCAAAAAACAGCTGGCTGACCGGAACTGCGGCATGGACGTTTGTGAATATTTCCCAGTACATTCTTGGCATTCAGCCTGACTTCGACGGCCTGCGGATTGATCCGTGCGTGCCGAAGGATTTCGGAGATTACCGGATTGTGAGACGCTTTCGGGGAGCGGTTTATGATATCGAGGTTCGGAATCCGTACCACAGGGAAAAGGGAGTGACTTCCCTGCTTGTGGATGGAGAGAAGGTGGAGGGGAACAGGATTCCTCTTGTGGAAGGGAAAACAGAATATCATGTGACTGCCGTTATCGGCTGATGCGGATTGCGGCTGGAAGGAAAGAGGCTGAAATCCCCTGTTTTTTCAAAGGGGGTTCAGCCTCTTTTTTGGATATATCTGCAGGGATGGACCTGCGGAAAACAGGAACCGCAGCCCTGGCGGGAATCATCCGGTATCCGGAGAGCTCCTCTGCCGTAGCTGCGGTTCCTGAGAAACTGGTAAACCTGTTTCAGATTTTATTCAGCCTTCCATGCCTCGTACTGGCTCTGTGCCTCTGCAAGCACATCCTGATAGCCGGCTTCATCAAGCGCTGTCTGGTAGGCTTCGATGGTGGACTCGATATCGGAAGAAGCAAATCCGCCGTTTTCAAGCGGGAAACCATAGGTTTCATATACATTCTGGCAGGCGGTGAACTGCGCTTCTACAGGTGTCTTGTCGAAACGGAAGCCTGCTGCGGGAGAGGTCTTTGCTCCACCGTTAAATTCCTCGTACAGATCAGCCTTGTTTGCGGGTTCGTTCGCAAGAGGCGTTACGATGGTGGCGGAAGCGGATTCCCACATGGAATGATTGTACTTATCGCTGGTCTGTTCAACCTGGCCGTCCGCGTTGTAGGTGAAGTCTTCGCCTTCAATGCCGAAGGTATAAAGGTCTGCAAGATGACTGTCCGTATAAAGCAGTCCCATGAAGTCAATGCATGCCTGTGCCTGTTCGGGTGTGCTGTTCGCGGTCACGCAGTAGCAGGAGCCGAGAGCGGAGGTGGAATGTGCCCATCTGTCGGTGATGGGAGTCATCGTAACATCCTGGCCGTAGCGGGCGTCAGCCTCATCGTTTACCGGGATATCCGTCCACCATGAGATTCCCCAGTCCTGAGTCTGTGTGGTGGTATCGGTTGTGGTCTTGGTAACTTCATCCTCGGAGATATATCCTTTTTCCGCCCAGTCAGCCATCAGGGTGCAGAACTCTTTGTACTGGTCGGTAAGTATGGTATCCACCACTTCGTTGGAGGATTTGTCAACCGCGATCCAGTTGGCTGTGGAATCTGCAGTGATGAAATCAAAATCATCGATGTAATATCTGTAGAACATGGCTGTCTTCTGGCTGAGATAAGGATACTTGAGGCCTTCTGCGACGCAGTCCTCCAGCATGGGCTCAATGTCCGCAAGCTTGGAAACGGTGGAAATGTCCCATCCGTATTTGTCAATCAGATCCTGACGGAACATGAGGTCGTAGCCCTCCACGTTATCCTTGTATACGGGAATATAATAATTCTTTCCGTTGTATTTGGTCGCTTCCCACTGGCTTTCATCCATGGAATTGTAGAGATCTGTGCCGGGGAGCAGGTCAGTCAGATCATAGACTGCGTTCTGAGATACCAGATCATTGGTTCCGATAACGGCTTCCCAGGACGCCGTCCAGAGCAGGTTGATTTCATTGTTCGCCAGGGCCAGGTTTGCCTTATCCGTATATTCGCCGGAGCCGATGTCCGTCAGGTTAATCTGAACATTGATCTTGTCGGCAATATATTCGTTAATGGCATCCTGTACCTTCTGAACCTGCGCGGAATCCGGGGTGGCGAGATTGAAGGTCGCTCTTGTCAGGTTGATGGTTACCATGTCGCCGGATGCGGTATCTGTTGTCTCAGAGGAACCGGACGCAGCGGATTCCGACGCGGCGGATTCCGAAGCGGGTGCTTCCGAAGAGGCACTGCCGGTTTCGGCCGTTGTGCCGGAGCTTCCGCAGCCTGCGAGAAGCGATGATGCCATAACTGTTACGAGAACAGCCGACAGCAGCTTACTGATCATTTTTTTCTTCATGAAAGATACCTCCCTTTTCATTTTTTTATTTCCGGGATATACGACCATCGTATATCCTGAATAAACCATTTTCCATATAGCGCCTTCCGGCGCCTGCCTTTTTGTGCCTCTGGCACTGTGTTCTGTCAGCCCTTGACGGAGCCGACGGTAAGTCCTTTTACAAAATATTTCTGGAAGAAGGGATAAACCACCATAATCGGAGCGATGACCACCACAACAGTCGCCATCGTAGCGGAATACTGGGGAATATTTCCTCCCATCGCCGCCCTTGCTGACGCGGGAACGTTGGAGTTGTTCAGAAGGAACTCAATGCTTTTCTGAATGTTTACCAGAAGGAGCTGCAGAGGCTTCTTGCTGTCCGTCGTTATGTAGAGCAGGGCGTTCTGCCAGTCGTTCCAGTACGCGGTAGCCATCATGAAGCCGACGGCTGCCAGGGAAGGCTTGAGAAGAGGAAGCGTAATCTGGAAAAATGTCCGGTATTCGCCTGCTCCGTCGATTTTTGCCGCTTCCATCAGCTCTCCCGGAATGCTGTTGACAATATAGGTCCTCAGAATGATGACGTTCATCGTGGAGACGCACAGCGGCAGGATCAGAAGCAGCAGACTGTCCTTCAGATTATAATAGCTGGTAAAAATGATGTAGCTGGACAGCTGGCCTCCGTTGAAAAGCATGGGGATCAGCAGATAAACGGACAGAAATCCGGATAATCGGAAATCCTTCCTGCTGATGGAATAGGCGAACATACTCATCAGCAGAAGGCCGAGAAAGGTTCCGGCAACCGTGATGAATATTGTAACGCCGTAAGAGGTAACCAGCTGTCTGCCATACCTGAGTACGGCGTTGAAGCCGGATATGGACCACTTCTCCGGAAAGAAGCTGAATCCATTCTGCGTGATTGCCTTTTCATCGGTAAAGGCCGCTATGAATACCAGCAGAACCGGAAGTCCGCAGAACAGCGTATATAACAGAAGACAGAAGCCGAGGATGATCTGGCCGATTCCTTTTTTTTCGCTTTTCGACGGCGCGAGATCGGCCCGGTTTTTATTTTTTTCTTTTCTTCTCATGCTGATTCCTCCTGTTCTCAGAACAATGCGTCATCCGGTGAAAGCCTGCGTACCACTCCGTTTGCGAAAAGCATTAATAACAGGCCTACAATGGACTGGAAGAAGCTTGTGGCTGCGGTGAATCCGAAGTTTGAATTTTTGAAAATCGCGTTCAGCACATAGGAGTCGATTACCTGTGTCGTGGAATAAAGCACTCCGCTGTTTCTGGTAACCTGATAGAACAGGCCGGTGTCGGATCTCATGATATTTCCGACGGAAAGAAGCAGCATGACCGTGATCATTGGAATCAGCTCCGGAAGCGTGATATACCAGATGCGCTGCCATTTGTTCGCTCCATCGATTTCGGCCGCTTCATAAAGAGAGGTGTCGATGCCGGACAGGACCGACATGTACAGGACGGAACCATATCCGACACTGTTCCACATTTTGACAACGGTCAGGATCACCGGCCAGTAGGAAGGAGTGGAGTAAAACCGAAGGTTCATACCGAGCGCATTGTTCAGGATTCCTGTGTCCGTGCTGATAAAGGCATAAACGATAAACTGAACTGCGGCATAGGAAATGAAAACAGGAACAATCATGATTGTCTGCATGACCTTTGCCGCCTTCTTGAAAAGAAACTGATCAATCGCGATGGCCAGCACCACATTCAGGAAGGTCCCGAGAGCGGTGAAGATCACGTAATACATCAGCGTATTTTTGGTGATCGACAGGAAGGTGCTTTTGGAAGCCAGAAGGAATTTGAAGTTTTCAATACCGTTCCAGGGGCTTTTCCAGATGCCCAGCGTATAGTCGAAGGACTTGAAGGCCATTACAAGGCCTGCCATCGGCACATAGCTGAAAAACAGCAGGATCAGGAAAACCGGAAGAGCCATGACAATGTGTGCTCTGTGCTTCCAGGAATTCCGCAAAAAATCTTTCATCTCGTCTTTCCTCGCTTTCTGAAACGTTTTCGTTTCCGGGAGAGGGGATCCGGAGAGTTATCAGCCGGTATCCCGTGCGTTGAACGTAAAGCTTTAAGTGGTGAGTTTTTTGACCGAACGTCCCGGAAAGATCTTTCCTTCTATAAAAATATGCTCTACCAGCGATGTCTTGGGATGCTCGATGATGCTGATCAGTTTGTTTGCCGTTTCCTGACCCAGACGGTAACCGTCCTGAGCCAGAGTTGTCAGAGAGGGTTCCAGATATTTGCTGATCTCTATTCCGTCATAACCCACTGTGGAAATATCATCCGGAACCTTCAGGCCGGCAAGTGTGATGGCGTTAAAGCCTCCGATATAAGCGAAGTCATCCGGAAACATGATACAGGTCGGCCGTTCCTTCAGCTCCAGCAGTTCCTTTGTCCTCAGATAGGTTGCTGTGGTGTCTCTGTAGGGGGCCTCCCGCATATATTCCGGCGGAACGTCGATTCCCAGCTCTTCACAGGTTTTGTAGAAGGAAGAGATCCGGTTTCTGGTAACTGCGGAATCCGTGCCGTGGATATAGGCGATTCTGCGGTGTCCCATTTCATACACATAATGAACCAGATCCCGGATTCCCCGGACATTGTCTGAGACGACGGCGCTTCTGTCGTTGAAAATATAATCGAAGGTCACAATGGGAATATCACTTTCGATCAGTTCAATGATTTCGGGAGAATAGAAGTCCGTACAAATCACGGCTACGCCGTCAAAACGGCGGAACTTACAGTGCTCCAGATAGGTCACCCCATTATCCCAGGTGGAAATGCTGCCGTTTTTGTTCACGAAGGTGAAGTCGTATCCCTTTTCTTCTATGGTACACTTTAAACCATTAAGTACCATGGCGAAATAATCGTGGGTCAGACCGCTTCCCGCTTCATCGGAGAAAACCACTCCTATGTTATAGGTTCGGTTGGTTTTCAGAACTTTGGAAGCGAAATTGGGTACATACCCCATATCTCTTGCCATTTTTCGGATGCGTTCTTTCGTTTCTTCGCTGACATCCTTGTGGTTGTTAAGCGCTTTGCTTACGGTAGCAGTGGATACGCCGCAGGCGAGGGACAGATCTTTGATTGAAACCATATCTCACCTCCATGCTTAATGACTTACTTAAAACGTTTTCTTTAATTTCATTTTATAGATTTTTAATTATTTTAGCAAGAACGAAACATATTAAGAGACAAATTTCATCATATCGCCTTTAAAACAAGATTAAATTTATAAATAATCACAATAGATTTTTTGAAGATTTTCGCATTTTCGGAAAATAGATGTTAAACGGAATAATTTATATTATAAAAACATAAATTTAACGAAAACATTTAAGTTGACAATTTGTAAGGATTTTCTTGCAGGAATCCAAAAGGAACCGTATAGTAAAAGAAGGCGGGCACAGGTCTGTCAAGCCCGCGTAAACGGTAAAGGTTTTTGGAAGGAGGTATTGGAATGGGACATTATGAAAATTTCAGGGCAGCTATTTACTGTACCGCGCAGACGCTTTCTGCGATCGACGGACAGCGGCTGGAACGGGAGTGGGAATTTCTTGAGAAATATGTGGGAGTGGATAAGGTGTATCTGGAAACCTTTCGAAACGGCACGCTTGTACCGGAGGGACAGATACGCATGATCCGGGATTTCTTTCAGTCTCACGGTGTGGAAACCGCCGGAGGCATCACTGCGGTTACACCGGACCTGTCGGAGGAGGACGGAAAGAGACAACGACTTTTTTCCACGTTCTGTTATTCCAATAAAGGGATGCGGGATAAGCTGAAGGAAGTGGCGGAATATACGGCAGGGCTCTTCAATTCGTTCATCCTGGACGATTTTTTCTTTACATCCTGCACCTGCGAGGACTGTATCCGGGAAAGGGGAAACCGGAGCTGGAGCGAATTTCGGGCGGAAAAGATGCGGGAGGTATCGGAAAATCTGGTGATTGGGCCTGCGAAAAGGATTAACCCGGAGGTGAAAATAACCATTAAATATCCAAACTGGAGGGAATCCTGGCATGAAACCGGATATATCCCTGAAATACAGAGGAAGCTGTTTGACTTCATCTACACGGGGACGGAAACCCGCAATACGGCGCATACTGACCAGCACCTGCCCAGATATCTCAGCTATTCGCTGATGCGCTATATGGAAAATGTGGCTCCGGGGAGGAATGGCGGCGGCTGGTTCGATACTTATTCCTGCTGGCCGATGGACTGTTATCTGGAGCAGGCGTATCTGACAGCGTTTTCCAGACCAGAGGAGATTACGCTTTTCCAGTGGGGAGATCTCTTTGAAAACAGGCTGGTAACTCCTCTGAGCGTTCAGCTTTCAAAGATTGACAGGATTCTGAATGAAGCCGGTAATCCGGTGGGAACGCCGGTATATCTCCCGTTTGGTTCATGTGGAGAAAATCATCTGGAAGATCATCTTGGCATGCAGGGGGCGGCATTGGAGCCGGTTCCCGATTTCCCATGGGAGGCACCGGTGATTTTTCTTACTGCCGCAGCTTTTGCGGACAGAGAGATCATGGAGAAGCTGGAGCGGTATCTCATGCAGGGAGGAACCGCTGTGGTCACATCCGGATTTGTGCGTGAAGCGCCGGAGGAAAAATGGAAGAGGCTCAGTTCCATCCGTCTCACAGGCAGAAAGCTTTCAGCTGAACGTTTTCAGATAACGGACGATCCGGCAGGCTATTATGAAGGAAAGGAACCGGTGCAGTTTGATGAACTTCAATTCTGCAACAATGCTTCCTGGTCCTTCCTGAATGCGGGAACCGGAGATTCTCACAGTTCCATCCTGCTCATGGATACCTTCGGAAGAGGAAAGCTGTTCACTCTGGCGGTGCCGGACGTGTTTGCAGATCTTTCCCGGATTCCCGTACCCGCCATGGATATGGTACGACGTGTTCTTACGTCGGGCAGGATCTATATCAGCGGGCAAAATGTTTCGATATTCACATACGACAATGGTGTATTCGTGCTTTACTGCTATGCGGGAGGAGACAGCGTGCCGGAGGATATTACGGTTCATCTGCTGGAAAATGCGGAAGGCAGAGCAGACGGACAGGCATATGAGCTGGAAGCGTTGAAGGACGGAAGGCGTATCAGCCTGACAAAACGCTTCTGCCGGCATGAAGGCTGGACCGATCTGGAAATGACGGCGCAGATCCGGGTACTTCCAGGAGAATTTGCAGCCTTCCGGGTGATCCGGTAAAAGACCTTTTACCGTCCCGGCAGATGGAAAGGTGCTGCGTCAGTAATCCTCTGAATCCCGGGAATATCTGTCGTAATCGATGGAGGAAGCGTTTCTGCGCCTCCTCCATCTTCTGCGTTCCTTCCGCTGGCTGGAAAAGCTGTAGTTGCGCAGAAGGGTGATCAGCCAGATCAGGAAATTGAGCAGAAGATAGACGGACAGGACTGCGATGAGCACCAGACGCACGTTGATATAAATCCGGTTCCGGGAAGGATCCGTATTTGAGGAGCCTGCATTTCCCTGGCCGCCGGATTCGGAATCAGAGGTGGAATTGCCGGAAACCTGATCTACCACCCGGACCGTTGCACTGCCCACATATACGCCGTTGTAGGTAAAGGAGATCTCCGCTGCCGCAGTCTCGTCCTCCAGGTCATCATAGGAGAGTGTGGACTGCGTATCCTCATAGTCCGCCGTGTTCGGCAGGATAATGGAATCGGCAGAATCGATGGCAAAGAGCGGAGAAGAGCTGCCAAATACATCGGCGTCCGATTCAAAGAAAAGCTCATTGCCCACCGTGTAGCGGCTGTCGGCATCTGCCACATTCACTACGTGGAAGCTGCTGAAGCCATAGTTAAACAGCTCGATCGTATCCGTGAACTGAGAAGGAGACTCTTCCTTCATGACCACGCAGATGAGCTTCATGCCGTCCTTCTGGGCGCAGGAGACCAGCGTCTGGCGCGCCTCGGAGGTATAGCCGGTTTTGCTGCCGACCAGATATTCGTAGGCGTATTCCTTGCCTGGAAGAAGCTGGTTTTTGGAAGAGACGAAGAGCTCTTTACTTACCGTCGCGGAGCGTGGAATGGTATAGGTCGCAGTACCGGAAATTTTGCAGAGCAGATCGTTGGAGAAAAAGGCACGGGCGATCTGAGCCATATCATAGGCGGAGGTATAGTGATTTTCATCGAAGATTCCGTTTGCGTTCGCAAAATGGGAATCCACGCAGCCCAGAGCTTCGGCGCGTTCGTTCATCAGCTTCGCAAAGTCCTGCACGCTTCCGCTGACATGCTCTGCAAGAGCATTTGCCACCTCATTGGCAGAGCCTACAAGAAGACCGTAAAGGGACTGCTCCACTGTGATCTGTTCACCGGCCTGGATGCCGATATTGGAATCCGTCTGCCAGTTAATGCTGTTTACCGCTTCGTTGGAATAAGTCACCATTTCATCCAGAGGGCACTGCTCCATGGCGATCAGAGCGGTCAGAATCTTGGTGATGCTGGCGGGATAGAGCTGCTCGTGGATATTTTTTTCATACAGAATCGCTCCGGTTTCCGCATCCATGAGAATGGCGGACTCCGCTCCGACCGCCGGCCCTGCGGGCCAGTTTTCCCATTCGTTGGATTCTACGGTCATCTCTTTGCGCGCTTCCGCCTGCGCGGCATAATCATTGGACGCCGTTTCATCAGAGGGCGCTGCCAGAATGGAACAGGGAATGAGAGAAAACAACAGAAAAACAGTGAAGAAAACGGAGAGGGCAGAGCCTGTCCGTCTGTGGAAAACAGATCCATTTAAGCATTTCTTTTTTGGGAAAAAATGTATCATCAATTTTCATTACCTTCTTTTGAAATCATAACAGTACATGGCCAAACATGCTGTCGCTGAAAAGTCATATCTATCATACACTATCCCGCCCCTGTTTTTAAGGGAATTCAGAAAAAATTCAGATTTTCTTTTCTTTTTCCCGAGGCCGTTCTGCTGCCGCTTCCCTTTTTATGGCCGATCTGTTAAAATGAGACAAAAACCGGCGGAGAATATCCGCTGATGATATGGGAAAGGATGAAAGAATGAGACTGAAAAATGTTCCGGGCTCCAGAGAAGCGATTGCGCAGAGCCGTTTTGTCATACATGATCCGCAGGAGCATGCGGGAAGCTGGGCGGAGGTGTTCGGGCGGACGGCGCCGCTGCATATCGAGATCGGCATGGGAAAGGGCAGATTTCTTATGGAAATGGCAGCCCTTCATCCGGAAATCAATTATATCGGAATTGAGAAGTATTCCAGTGTGCTGATCCGGGCCATTCAGAAGATGGAGGAGCGGGAGCTTCCCAACGTGCGCTTTATCCGGATGGACGCAGAGGAAATTACGGAGGTGTTCGGGCCGGGAGAGACGGACCGCATTTATCTGAATTTTTCCGATCCATGGCCCAAGGACAGACATGCAAAGAGACGGCTTCCATCCAGACAGTTTCTGACCCGGTATGAGAAAATTCTGAAGCCGGAGGGAACAATCGAGTTCAAGACGGATAACAGGCCGCTGTTTGATTTTGCCCTGGAGGAGCTGGAGCCTGCGGGATGGGAGGCGGAGGAAATCACGTTTGATCTGCATGCGGACGAGCGGCTGATGCAGGGAAATGTGATGACGGAATATGAGGCACGTTTTTCCGCAGCGGGGAATCCGATCTGCAAATATATCATAAAAAAGAAAAAAGACGAGGGAACGTAAGGACGTTCCCTCGTACTTTATTTCCGCTGATCGAACCAGCACAGAGCCAGTTCTTTCAGGCCAGGAATAATTTCTTTGATTTCCACGCCGGTAGTGTTGATACACAGATCGTATCCTTCTCTGTCGCCCCACTTCCGGTCTGTGAGCAGCTTCTGATGTCTGGCACGGCCGGCATCGATCTGGCGGATCTTTTTCTCAAGCTCCCTGTCGGTGAGATGTTCATCGGCAGAAGCCCTCTCCCGGCAGCGTTTTACCTTCCAGTCCATATCCGCATAGACAAACAGACGCAGCGGCTTTTCCTTTTCCAGGATAATGCCGGAGCTTCGTCCCACCATCACGCAGTCGCCGCGCTGAGCCAGCTCTTTGATGATCTGCTGCTGGGTATTCAGCACTTTCAGTTCATTTTCCGATGTGGGATCGGAATAAAAATAGAATGTATGGCCGAAGGTGACGGGCACATTGATGGTCAGCCCCTTTCTCAGCACGTTTTCCACATATCCTTCGTCCAGATCACATTTTTCGGCGATGGAGGTGACGATTTCCCTGTCATAATAGGCAAAACCAAGAGCGTCTGCAAGGCGCTTTCCCACTTCACGTCCGCCGCTGCCGAATTCACGGCTGATTGTAATTATCCTCATAAAAACGACCTCCTTTCCGAAGCGTTTACGTTGAGGGAGAATGAAAAATCAGTTCTGTTCTCACCTTCAGCGTAGCCCTGTTTGCGGAATTTGTCAATAGCCGAACATGTTTCGAAGGATACGGATGAAGGAGTTGATTACAGTTCAGACAGACCTGCGCATTTACTGCGCAGACCGTGCAAAAACAAATTGGCAGGGGTTGTGCGGATGAGAAAAATATGATGTAATGAAGACGGCCTGGACAGAAAAAACGGAATTCAGAACATGGCCGGGACCGGAGACAGGAAAGGGGATTCAGGAAAATGGAAAATAAAACGCTGAGGGGAAAGGTTCTATACGGATTTGGAGACTCCCTGGTGGCGGGCCATGCCATCGGAGTCGGCATGCTGCACAGGGTTGCGGAAAAATATGGGATGGATTATCATTGCTTTGCGATCAATGGAGCTACCATAATCCCGAATATCGCCAGAGAATTTCCGGATGCTTTTCTGGTGGATGACGTTGCGGCACAGATTGCAGCCGCGGATAAGAAAAGGCCGGATTTCATCTGCTTTGACGGTATGACCAATGATGCTTATCCGTTTGTGGCGGAAACACGGCTGGGACGGATCAGCGTTTTGTCTGATGGAGAGTATGATACCTCCACGTTTTATGGAGCCTTTGAGAGAGTCTGCTATCTTCTGAAGAAAAAATATGGGGAAAGCAGGATTTTTTACGTGGCCGCGCACCGGATGCCGACCCGGGACCGGAAGGCACAGGAAATCCTGCATAAGGCGGCGGAGGAATGCTGCGCAAAATGGGAAATTCCCGTGATAGATATCTATCATTCCAATGAATTTGATACCTGCAAAGAGGAGATGCGCAGGGCCTATTCCTATAATACGGCAGAGAAGCTTACGGATGGAAACGGGACTCATCTGAACGCGGAAGGATATGCCAGGTGGTATGCTCCGGCGATTGAACGGGCATTTCTGCAGAGCCTGCAGGAGGATGCTCCTTTCTTCTCCAACGGAGAAAACGCCTGAAAATTTACCTTGCAAAGAAACGGATTGTGTAATATGCTTAGGGTGTGGCTGCAGATGGAAAGTGCGGCGTTCCGATCAGGGAATCCCGTATGAGATATCTGAAAATGTCAATACTATGGCAGTGCAGGAAGGTTTTCCCGTTCCCGTGGATATTTCTTTCACGAACGGATTTCGGAGAATCGCTTCCTGACCTGATAAGGAAAGGAGTATGAACATGGAATATAAATTTACATCAGAAAATTTTGAAGCGGAGGTATTAAAATCCGACAAGCCCGTTCTGGTTGATTTTTATGCGGACTGGTGCGGCCCCTGCAAGATGATGGCCCCTGTGGTAGCTCAGCTTGCGGATGAGCTGGAGGGAAAAGCCAAAGTCGGAAAGCTGAACATCGATGACTGCATGGATATCGCTGGAAAATACCGTGTCATGAACATCCCTACCTTCCTGGTAATCAAGGATGGTCAGGAAAAGGAGAGGATCGTCGGAGCGGTTTCCAAGAATGAGCTGCTCAAGAAGATCGAGCAGGCAATGGGCTGAAGCAGGGGATGACAGGCTGAAGCACAGGATAGCCTGTCGGGATATATCGGATTAGAAAAGACAACCGTTTCCTTTCGGGAGGGTTGTCTTTTTTATTTAATGATTCTTTTCCTTATATTTTCCAGGCGTGGTGCCTTTCAGCTTTTTGAAAATGCGGATAAAGGCATTGCTGTCTACAAATCCGGTCATCTGAGCAATGTCGGCGATCTTCAGATCTGTATCATCCAGCAGAGTAATGGAATGGCAGATGCGCACCTCATAGAGATAATCCACTACGCTTTTCTGATACTGCTCCCGGAACTTGCGGGAAAGGTAGGAAGGAGAAAGATGAAAATGTTCTGCCACAGTATTTAAGTTGATATTGGCATCAAAATAGTTGTTATCAATGAAACGGCGAATATCCTGCCCCCAGCGGTCGGAGGGGGTACTCTTCAGTTTTTCCGCAATTTCAACGGAGGCTTTCAGATAAGCTTCTCTGGTCTGTGCGAGCGCATTGGGCAGAGATTGGGAGAAAAACGCCTCATTCAGAAAGTTCAGGGCTTCTGTCTGAAAGCCGTAATGAGTCTGGCAGTAAAGCTGCAGTCTGGCCGTGGTCTGATAAAAGAAATAGTAACAGCTTTTCGCGTCTGTCCAGGACAGCCGCTCCGTACTTTTCTCAATAGCGGCAAAGTAGTCACAAATCTGACTTTGATTTTCATGAATTACAAGATTTGTGACATATTCGCTGGTATTAAGAGGGATGGATCCGATAGATTGTTCCTGCGGAATGGAGGAATAACAGCAGATCTGTCCGGAATCAGAGAGCTTCTGATATTTCAGGGCAATATCAGCCTGCAAGTAGGCGTCTGGAATCTGTTCTTTTGTCTGAATCATACTGATTCCCGCGCATAATGCCAGCTGGAAAGAGGACTGCAGAAAATCCAGAAGCTTTCTGGTCAGATATTCTATTTGTTCCAGCGGTTGTGAAGCTGTGGAAGGAACATTAACCAGAGCGGATATTTTTTGATTTCGTACACAGAAATAATGATCATGAAAGGAATCCCCCAGCAGCTCCCGAAATACATTTTCTATGGTGAAGGCGGTCAGATCAAGAGGATTACCCGGTTCAGCCAGATTCCCTGTATTCTCGATGAAGAGTGAGACTACACATACGGAGTCAAAGGACAGATTGATGGAAAACTGTTCAGCAACCTGTTCCGGTATCTGGGAAAATTCAATTTCTCCCGACAAAATTTTCTGCATATAGTTATTTTTCAGAAGATTTTTCTGCTGTTCAATTTCATTCCGACTTTGAGTCAGAATCTTCATGATGAAATGGTATTCATTTCTATCAGTTTCCAGAGGAACATCAGACTTCTGGATGAATTGAAGAATCTGAGAAACCGGTTCATAGTTTTTTCTGGAATAATAGATAATAATGGCAGCTCCCACCAGGACACAGAAGAGGATGGTAAGGAGCATGATCATGAGAAGCGGATTTGTCTGGGAGCGATATTCTGCCACTTTGGTAACAGAGATCAAAGCTGTATCCGAAATTTGAAGTGGACAGGAGTCTACAATTACTTCTTCCTTCGCCGTTACCGTGTACCTGGAAATCTCATGTCTGTCTCCGAAAAAGTCTGCCAGGGGGAGGCTGGACAGAAGGATTCCCTGCTCATCTGTGGACAGAAAAATTCTGTTTCGACCAATCAATGCAAAGACAGGAGAATCTTCCGGAAGCAACTGTCCCTGCAGGCGGTCAAGCAGGCCGGCTTTATCAAGCTGGATACAGAGAATGGCGGAGGGGGCGCCGGATATATCTGTGAGGATGGTCTGGGCTATGGTAATAAAATTTGTCGTTTCGCTGGAATAACAGATAATTCTGTTCTGCCGTAGAGCTTCCAGAATGGAACTCCAGTCGTTAGAAGAAAGGGTATTACTTTGGGCTTCCATATAAGGGAGAAGGGAAAGCTTATAAGTGGAGGATGCATTTACAATATATTCTGAGACAGGAAAATACAGGTTGATCCTCTGGATTATGCTGTTGGAGACCTGGAGGGATGCCAGGTCCTTTTTTAGGTAATAGCGATCCATTTGAGGAGTTGAGCCTGGTGTTGCTTTCCCGCCGGACAGGGCGACTGTATATTTGTTAAGCTGAAGGTGTGAGCCAAGATTAATGGCATCTCGAAAAACCGCATTAATTTCTTTTGCGGAATTTTCCAGGATAAGACGTTGATTGGAGAGGATGCGCTGCTTCAGTGCTCCATAACTCTGATAATAATAAATAGAGCAGATCAGGATCGGAAACAGCAGGACACTTCCGTAGGACAGAAGTGTTTGCCAGAACAGCCTGGTTTTTTTCTGCCCCTGCTGAGAATGAAATATTCGTTTTCCCATAAGTTCTTTCCTCCGTTCCCTTAGTTAGTTTGAATATTCTTATATTAAATAATGATATCATAAATCGGAGAAATACCTGTACGATATTTCTAAACTGATCTTATATTTCCGAAGTAAAGGGCATAAATTGAGATGAGTGCTGTTTTTTCGCATTTACCGGAATGTAGCTGCAGGGTATAGTAAAAATATCACGAACAGGAGCGCGCCGGTTCGAAGAGGTAAATGCGATGCTGAAGACAGCAATGATAAAAAAGAGAGGAACGAAAATGAAGAAGAGATTTGTAAAAAGGCTGATTAGTCTTACAGGCGCTTCCATTATACTGCTTTCCAGCGCCTTGACAGGATGCGGAAATGCGGAATCAGCAAATAATCAGAGTCAGGTACAGGAAGAAGGAGGTAGTGGAACGGAGAAAAGCGAAGAAACTCCGGTGCTTACTGTTTGGGCTTACTGGACTAACAGCGATTTGTACAGCGATCAGGGGGATTGGGAATATTGGCAGGCTATTGAGAAGGCATGTAATGTGGATCTGCAGTTCCTGGACAGCTCCGGTGGCAAGGATGCGCTTTCCCTTCTTGCGGGAACGGATGATCTTCCGGATATTATTATTGATTATGACACAACCTTTCCCGGCGGAGTGCAGAAAATGTTGTCGGATGGCTCTATTATCGCGTTAAACGATCTGATGGATCAAGGTTACCTGCCTAACTTCAAGGCATATCTGGAAATGGATCCGGAAGTGGATAAGCTTTGCCGTAATGATGCCGGACAGTATGCCTGGACACCCATGATCCGGAAACCGGATTCGCCGTTGGTATTTAATGGAAATATGATCCGGCAGGACTGGTTGGATGAGCTTGGTCTTGAAATGCCGACGACGGTTCAGGAAATGGAGGATGTTCTGATCGCTTTCAAAGAACAGAAAGGCTGTGATTCTGCGTTCTCCTTCATTTATGATCATGGTCAACAGCTTTGGAATCATGGAAGGTATGTATGTGGACGAAAATAATCAGGTCCATTTTGGAGCTGTTGAGGATGAATATCTGGATTTTCTGACTCTTATGAATCGATGGATGAATCTCGGAATTCTTGATCCGGATGCGTTTACGCAGGATGCAGATGCATTTTTTGCCAAAATTGCGAGCGAGAGAACCGGACTTGTATGGGGGTATACCGGAGGAACTCTGGGGAAAATTATGACTATGCAGGAAGAAAATCCTTCCATGAATTATCAGCCTGCGCCTAATCCGGTTTTAAATGAAGGAGATACATTCATTGTGGATCAGAGTAGCTACAGGATCAATACCATCGGAGGCACAATTTCATCTACCTGTTCTAATCCGGAAGCAGCAGCGCGTGTGCTTGATTACACCTATGGAGAAGAAGGAAATATGCTGGCCAACTATGGTCAGGAGGGAATCACTTATGAGATGGTGGATGGAGAGCCGGTTTATACAGATTTTGTACTGCATAATCCCGATGGACTGTCAATTGAAAAAGCCCTGTCTATCTATGCCGGCTGCAATAACAAACCGTTTCTGGTGGAAAAGAACTATATGCTCGGAACCTATGCTTATGATGTACAGAAAGAATCACTTGAAGTCTGGGCAACACCTGATGCTACCGTCAGAGGACTGCCGCCTCAGAGCATGACGGATGCAGAGGTTCAGGAATATAACTCTATCATGACTGATATACAGACCTATCTGGATGAATTCAAGCTGAAGTTTATTCTGGGAACGGAGCCGCTGGAGAACTTTCCGCAGTTTGTAGAAAATATTAAAAATATGAACATTGACAGAGCAATCGAAATCCGTCAGGCGGAATATGACAGATATCTGGAAAGATAACGGGTGCTGACCAGGAAAAAAGAAACCACACAAAGCCGCCGGCCAGAATATGAACAGTTCTTTTGAAAAACAGTTGTGGCCGGCGGAACACCCGTAAAGAGAAGGTTATGGAATTATGAAGAAAAAAAGCTATGCCGCCAGGTTATGGCAGAATATGAAGAGACATAAAGGCTTGTATCTCATGATTCTGCCGATAGTGGCGTTCTATCTGATATTTTGCTATTATCCCATGTACGGTGCCCAGATCGCGTTTCGGGATTATACTCCAAAGCTCGGAGTCTTTCACAGCCCTTGGGCAGGGATAAAGCATTTCCGTGAATTTTTTGACAGCGTATATTTTGGCAGGTTGATCAGGAATACCATCAGCATTAATCTGAAAAACCTGATTTTCGGATTCCCGGCTCCAATTTTGTTTGCTTTGCTATTAAACGAAGTAAAGGGTCAGAAATTTAAAAAGGTGGTGCAGACGGTCAGCTATATGCCTCACTTTATCTCTACTGTGGTTATTGCCGGAATGATCCTGCAGTTTACGGCTACGGATGGAGTCCTCACGTGGGTTATGACCCTTTTTGGATACCCGAAACAGAATCTGATGCTGAACCCGGATCTGTTCCAGCCTGTCTATGTGATTTCCGATATCTGGCAGGGGTTAGGCTGGGGATCTATTATTTACATTGCAGCTATATCAGGGATAAATGCGGAGTTATATGAGGCTGCAAGAATAGATGGAGCCGGACGATTTAAGCAGATGTGGCATGTGACACTTCCCGGAATTCTGCCCACTATTATAACCATGCTCATTCTCCGGGTTGGTAACATGCTGAATCTGGGATTTGAAAAGATTATTCTGCTCTATAATTCTTCCATTTATGAAACGGCTGATGTCATTTCCACCTATGTATACAGAAAGGGTCTGGTGGATCAGAGCTACAGTTTTTCGACTGCGGTAGGACTTTTTAATTCCCTGATCAATCTACTGCTTTTGTTCATTGCAAATAAGCTGTGCAAACGTCTGACAGAACACAGCCTGTGGTAGGAGAATAAGGATGAAAAAAAGAAAAAGTGGAATGTTATTTGATCTATTGAATGGGATGATTCTGACTGCGATAGCTATGGTGACACTGTATCCGTTCCTGTATGTGGTTTTTGCATCGTTCAGCGATCCGTTGAAACTGATGTCAAATTCTGGACTGCTGTTTGCACCAATGGGACTTTCTTTGAATGCCTATGTGAGAGTATTTGAAAATCCATCCATTTACAGTGGTTACGCGAACACTATTTTTTATGTTGTTTTTGGAACTCTGGTAAATATTGTTGCAACCTGCATGGCGGCATATGTACTTTCACGAAAGCAGTTTATGTTACGGCGTTTCCTGACGGTCATGTTTATTTTTACAATGTATTTCAGCGGCGGACTGATTCCCACCTACCTGCTGATCAAGGACCTTGGCCTGATTAACAGTCGGTTGGCACTGATTCTGCCAGGAGCAGTTAATACCTTTAATCTCATGATTATGATTACCGGATTTGAAGGCGTGCCAGAATCGCTGGAAGAATCTGCAAGAATGGATGGCGCTGGAGACTGGACAATTCTGTTTCGGATTATTATGCCTCTGGCTAAACCCACCATTATGGTTATGCTACTATACTATGCTGTCGGACATTGGAATTCCTGGTTTAATGCCATGATCTATCTGAGAGACGCGGACAAGATGCCGCTCCAGATTTTTCTCAGAGATATCCTGACGAGAAGTCAGCTGGGAGCAATGACCGGGCAGGTAGATGTTGAGGATGTGGGACTGACGATCAAATATGCTACGATCATTGTTTCTACGGTCCCTGTTTTGTGCATCTATCCGTTTATTCAAAAACATTTTGTAAAGGGCGTTATGATCGGAGCCATTAAGGAGTAAAGCGGCAGTAGAAGAGATTCTGTAAAATCAATGGGAGGGCGCCATATGGTACGCGCATTTAAAACGCACAAAATCAGGAAAATGCAGGAGCTTTCCGGCAGTCTGTGGGATTTTCAGACGCTTCCGGAGGAAGGAGATGCAGTGCAGCTTAAAACACCGGTTCCGGGATGCTGGCAGAGTGAGCCGGAAACCTTGACCTATCGGGGAAAGGTGCGCTATGAGAGAAAATTTTTTGCTTCTGGAAATATCCGACTGGAATTCAAGGGGGTCAGTCATACAGCACAGGTATATGTGGACAATAAAATGGTGACGGAGCATTATAATGCATACACGCCGTTTTCTGCGGTAGTGAAGGGCCTTCCGGCAGGAGAACATACGCTGAAGATCTGCGTGGACAATTCCTTTGGACCGGATTCTGCCCTGCATGTTCCGAATGACTATCAGACCTATGGAGGAATTACAAGACCCGTGGTACTGGAAGAACTAGCGGAGCAGTACGTGACCAGAGTGCATTTTACCCCTCATTTTCAGGAGGGGCAGTGGTATGCTTCTGTGGAAACATCGGTGGCAAATCTTTCGGAAGAGCCTTTTGAGGGCAGGCTGGAGATGTATCTGGATGGAGAAGGGTTTATTTCTCTCTCCATTCATACAGAGCCTGGAAAGACAGCTTCCTTTTCCACCGGAGAAATTGCATTCCCGCAGGCTGAGGCCTGGTGCCCGGAAAATCCCAGATTGTATCTTCTGTCTGCGATTTTGTATACTGGGGATGGACAGAGGGTGGATGATCTCATCGACCGGGTGGGCTTTCGGGAAATAAAGACAGTAGGAAAGAATATTCTGCTAAACGGCTGGAAGCTGCGGATTAAGGGCTTTTGCCGCCATGAGGATCATCCACAGTTTGGCTGTAGCCTTCCTTATACGGCAATGTGCCGGGATCTGGCATTGATGCGCGATCTGGGAGCCAATTCGGTACGAACTTCCCATTATCCCAATGATGAGCTGTTTCTGGATCTGTGCGATGAAACAGGAATGCTGGTATGGGAAGAAAATCACGCCAGAGGCCTTTCTGAAGAAGACATGCGTAATCCAAACTTTGAGCGCCAGTGCGAGGACTGCATCCGGGAGATGATCGAGGCTCATTATAACCATCCTTCCATCTATATCTGGGGAATCCTGAATGAGTGCGCCAGTCATACTGAATACGGAAGAGAATGCTACAGGAAGCAGCTTGAACTGATCCGCAGTCTGGATCAGAGTCGTCCCTGTTCCTTTGCAAGCTGCCAGTTCAAGACGGATATCTGTTTTGATCTGCCGGATGTTGTAGCATATAATATTTATCCTCTGTGGTATCATGATACGCCAGCAGATATCTACCTGAAGGATCTGTATGACTGGGTGCAGAATGAAAGTGGGGGGAGCGGAAAACCGTTTCTGATTACAGAGGTAGGTGCAGGAGGAATTTATGGTTATCGCACGCCGGAAAAGGTGAAGTGGTCAGAGGAATATCAGGCGCAGGCTTTGGAAAAACAGCTATCGGCAATTTTTTCTCAGGAAGGCTGTAGTGGTGTATATATCTGGCAGTTCTGTGACTGCAGGGTGTGCGACAGCTGGTTTCATATACGACCCAGAACTATGAATAATAAAGGGATTGTGGATGAGTACAGGAGGCCGAAGCTGGCATATGAAACGGTGAAGAGGATTTTTCGCAACATTGCCTCCTGTATATGAAAAAGATGAAAGAATATGGAGATGAAAGTGTGGCGCCTATGCTTCCACTTCCATCTCCGTTTCATGCTTCCGGCGGAACAGCAGCCGGAAAATGAGTCTGCATAGAGGGCCGCAGTACAAAAGCTGCCAGATCAGAGCCATCGGCATGTTGCAGCCGAAAGTCTGCGCCCAGGTGCCAATGCCGGGCTGCTTGAACAGCAGAGTGGCGATCAGGCTCATGACAGGACACATGATGCAGACGATCATCGTGGAGATGGCACAGGTGATGATCTGAGGACGGTCAGTGGGACGTACAACCGTAAAGGCAAGCCGGGCTGCCAGTTTTTCTACAACAAAAAATTCCAGGACAAAGGCAATGGGCATCATGATGGGGAGCTCATGAAGCGCAAGAAGGAAGGTCTGGTCAGTCACGCCGCCAGTATTCAGAGCCACGTTATATACGATCATTCCATATACCATGACAAGCGCCATAATCAGGGTAAATACTACATTTTCAAATCTGGTTTTCGGCATTTTGAATTCTCCTTTTAAGCAAAATTTTATGAAGTATGATAGAAGGACGGACTGCAGGCAGGAAAGCGGCCATCGGCTGGTTTTAATTCCCGAAAGGCAAAAAAAAGAAAGTAACGAAACATTCGTCTCGTTACTTTCCTTTCACTGCGACTACAAATATTCAATCGAAGCGACAGGATTTGAACCTGCGACCTCTGCGTCCCGAACGCAGCGCTCTACCAAACTGAGCCACGCTTCGCCATCCATTTATCAAGCTATTCAATAATACAAGAAAAAAGCCAAAATGTCAATGGGTTAAAAAAATTTCCTTTACACTCCCAGTTTGCCCCTGGTTTGTGCTCAGTCCGCCAGCAGATATGGTCACAGGCCGTTATCTCAATTTCCCCGTTCCCGGCACAGCTGAATACACTGTTCCAGCCACTGACAGTTTCCTTCCTCGCGGGACAGTGCGCCTGAAAGCACCAGATAATCGGAAAATTCTCCGTCCTCTTCAGGCGGAAGGACATTAAATTTTTCCAGTCTTTCCTTCAGATGGGAAAGCCGTTCCCTGTGCTTTTCAAGCTGGTCTTCCAGCAGTGCAAGCCGATCTTCTTTTGACAGGCAGGAAGAGAAAAAGAGACGGAGACGGAATTCGTCCTTGGGAACCGGGGAAAGCTGCGGGCGTTCCATTTCCCACTGAAGAAAAGCTTCCCGGCCGGCATCTGTGATGGAGTAAATCTTCTTTTCCAGAATGCTTCCGGAGATTTCTACCGCATAGGTAACCATCCCTTCCTCCGTCAGCAGCTTCAGCTCCGGATAGATCTGGCTGTGCCTGGCGTTCCAGAACTCAAACAGAGTGCTCTCGAATTCCTTTGACATTTCATAACCTGACATACTTCTCCGGTTGAGAAGCCCAAGAATGGCATACCGTAATGTTCCCATAACAGCCCCTTTTTAAAATATCAGTTTGTTTCAATTTCTGTCTTAAGAGTATAACACAGAATAAAAAATCGCGCCAATATTCCACGTTGTAAATTCAATATATCAATAGAAACATGTCAGAATTGACATGTTTATAAAACAATGATAACATGGTTTTTGTCGGCTGTCTGGGGATACGGGGCTGTCAGGCCCTTTGAGGCATTCCCACAGCCGGAAAATATCATGAAAACATTGTTTTGAAAGGGGAAGAAGATAGTGGAAAAACTGAAACGGTATGTGATCTTTATTATTGGGCTTTTTATCAATTCCATGGGAGTGAGTCTGATTACAAAGGCGGATCTGGGGACCTCGCCGATATCCGCCATTCCTTATGTGCTGAGCCTGAATTTCCGTTTTTCTCTGGGGCAGTTTACCATAGCCTTCAGTCTGCTTCTGATCCTGCTTCAGCTTCTGATCCTGGGAAAAAATTTTAAGCCGGAGCATGCGCTTCAGATTCCTGTCTCCATCGCCTTCGGTTATTTCATTGATCTGTGCATGGAGCTTCTGTTTTTCATTCAGCCGCAGAGTTATCCGCAGAAGGTGGTCTATCTTCTGGTCGGCTGCGTGATTCTGGGAACCGGGGTCTACATGGAAATGCTGACGGACGTAGTCATGCTTCCGGGGGAATCCTTTGTCCGCGCGGTGGTCCAGAGATGGAGCACGGATTTTGGCATTACGAAAATCGTGTTTGACGTATCCATGACGTTGACAGCTGCAGTTCTGGCCTTTGGCTTTGCCGGCGCGCTTGAGGGTGTCCGGGAGGGAACCATTGTCGCCGCCCTGCTGGTGGGATTTATTGCCAGAAGCATTGGGAAGCGCCTGACCTTTCTGCCCGGCCTTCTGTTTGGAGAGGCAGCGTAGGGCGCAGGATTTTTATGGGCCGTCTTGACAGATGAAAAAATCTCTGCAATAATGGGCACAACAAACACAGACAAAAGCGTTGATGAGGAGGAGTACATGCTCCCCGGATGCACAGAGAGAAGATGGCCGGTGAGAATCTTCGTGAAGGAAGCATGGAAGTAGCCTCTGAGCTTTGGACCGAAAGGACGCGTCCGCGTCCGGCGTAGGCTCCAACGGAAATTTCCACCGTTATCAGGGAAAGCGATATCGGACTATCCGGACATGATAGTTCCCGTATTGTAGAGTGCAGAATCTGATTCTGAATTTAGGTGGTACCACGGACCGCAGGTTCGCCCTAAGCGTTAGGCTTAGGGCTTTTTTTATTGAAAGCATTGTCAATCGGCTTTCATATGCGTATCCGGCAACCGGTAAAAGGGGACCGCCGCTGCCTGCAACGCTGAGCTTTGTTTGTAAAAACACAGGGAGGCAGAAAAAATGAACAAGAAGTACGATTTCAGAACGGAAGAGGAACGGATGCAGAGGTTCTGGGAGGAACAGGAAATCTATCGGTTCCGGGAAGAAGACCCCGAAAAAGAAGGAAGCGCGGAGGACGCTTCCGGGAGGGAAGGAGGACTTTTTTCCGTTGACACACCGCCGCCGACGGTCAGCGGGCAGCTCCATATCGGCCATGTTTTTTCGTACACGCAGGCAGAGATTGCGGTACGGTACAGGAGGATGAAGGGACAGCGGATCTTTTATCCCTTCGGCTTTGACGACAACGGGCTGCCCACGGAGCGTCTGGTGGAAAGGCAGCACAAAATGCGGGCGAGGCAGATGCCGCGGGAAGAATTCCGGAAGCTCTGCATGGAGACCGTGAAGCCCTGTGAGGAGGACTTCAGAAATCTGTGGAAGAGTCTGGGCTTCGGCGTGGACTGGTCCCTTCAGTATCAGACCGTCTCTCCCCGTTCCCAGCGGATTTCCCAGAGGCTTTTCCTGGATCTGGTAAAAAAGAAGAAGGCATACTGTAAGGAATCCCCAGTGCTCTGGTGCACGGAATGCTTCACATCCATCGCTCAGGCAGAGCTGGAGACAAAGGAGACGGAAACCGTGTTCAGCTATCTGCGGTTTCAGACGAAAGACGGGGTGGTACCTGTCGCCACCACCAGGCCGGAGCTGCTGGCGGGATGTGTCTGCCTGTTCGTTCATCCGAAGGATGTAAGATACAAGAGGCTGATCGGGAAACAGGCTGTGGTTCCTCTTTATGGCTATGAAGTTCCCATTCTGGCTGACGATTCCGGCGGGGAAGAGGGCGTCAGCATGGAAAAGGGAAGCGGAGCGGTTATGTGCGCCACCTACGGGGATACGACGGATGTCCGCTGGTGCGAGGCCTTTCAGCTTCCTTACCGGGAGGTGATTCAGAAGGACGGCAGGATTCGGGAGGACATCGCCTATATCGGCGGGATGAAGGTCAGGCAGGCCAGAGAGGCAATATTACAGAAGCTTCAGGAGGAAGGTTTTCTGATCCGGCAGGAGCCGTTAAAGCACATGGTTGCGGTACATGACAGGTGCGGGACGGAGGTGGAGATCATCCCTTCCAGGCAGTGGTACATCGATATTCTTTCGGAAAAGGAGCGTTTCCTTGAGGCGGCGGACGAGATCCGCTGGCATCCGGAGGCGATGAAGGACAGGCTGCGCTCCTGGATTGAAAACCTGAAATGGGACTGGTGCATCTCCAGACAGAGGTATTTTGGCGTTCCTTTTCCGGTCTGGTACTGCGCCGGATGCGGCAGTCCGGTTTTTGCCGAAGAGGATCAGCTTCCCGCGGATCCGGTAAGGGACAGGCCGAAGGGACCCTGCGGAAAATGTCATTCCACGGAATTCATACCGGAAACCGCAGTGTTCGATACCTGGGCCACGTCCTCCATATCCCCTTTTCTGAATGCCGGATACGGGGAGGCGGAAGACCGGACGGAGCAGCTTCTTCCCATGTCTCTCAGGCATCAGGCGCATGAAATCATCCGGACCTGGGCCTTTTATACCATTGTGCGGAGCCTGTATCATACGGGAAAAATCCCCTGGAAGGAGATCATGGTGAGCGGCTTCGTGTTGGCAAAGCCGGGAGAAAAGATCAGCAAATCCAAAAACAACGCGGGGACTTCTCCGCAGAAGCTGATCGCGGAATACGGAGCGGATGCCATCCGGTATCTGGCAGGAGGCGTAAGGCTGGGAACGGACACTTATTTTTCGACTGACGATCTGCGTGTTTCCAGGCGTTTTCTCAACAAGCTTTATAACGCTTCCCGCTTTGTGCTGCTGCAGCTGCCGGAATCCGGAATCCGCGCACCGCAGGAGCTCCTTCCCATTGACGGATGGATTCTGCAGCGGGTGGAGGAGACCATGAAAAAGGCGGGAGAGCTGCTTTCAGAATATGAAACCGGACAGGCGCGTCATGAGATTGATGAAATGTTCTGGAAGGATTTCTGCGACTATTATATCGAACTGGTGAAGGAGCGGCTGTACCGTTCTGCGGCGGAAAGCCGGGAGCGGATATCCGGGGAATACGCCCTGTACCATGCCTTTCTGGGAATTCTGAAAATGTATGCGGTTTATGTGCCGCATATCACGGAATCCATTTACCAGGAATACTTCCGCCAGAGGGAGGGCACGGTTTCCATCCATCTGACCCGTTGGGGATGCCCGGATGCAGAAGGGGATTATCTGGGATTTGGCAGGCACATGAAACAGATCATCGGGAATGTGCGCAGATACAAAACGGAGCATCACCTCTCCATGAAGGAGCCCGTGGGAGAGCTGACGGTGCGCTGCTCTGAAAAATGGGCGGAATATTACCGGCAGTCTGAACCGGATCTTCTGGGATGTACGAGAGCGGAGAAAATTACGCTGCAGGTTATGCCTCGGAGCGAAGCGGAATAAACCCGCGGTAAAATGAAATCAGGAAAAAATGACATGAAAACGGGAAGCACCGGGGATTGCATTTTGAAGGCCGCATTGATATGATGAAATGAATCAGATTTTATATATGGAGGAAAAGGAATTTCCTTTTTCTCCATATGCAAGAACAGCAGAAAAGAGGAAATTATGGAAATAAGAAGGAAGGCTTCCATCGAGCATGTCATTTCGGATAAAAGAGAAGAAATCCGCGGTAAGGCGGCGTTTGTCGCGCCGGATGCAGACCTTTACGGGGATGTGACGGCAGGAGAGGATACCAGCTTCTGGTTTCATGCCGTGGTGCGGGCGGATGACGCGTCCGTCGTGATCGGGCGGGGAAGCAACATTCAGGACAATGCGGTGGTGCATGTGGATGAGGGATTTCCGGTGCATATCGGAGAGGATGTGACAGTGGGCCATGGCGCGATCGTGCATGGATGCAGTATAGGGGACAGAACTCTGATCGGCATGGGAGCCGTGATCCTGAACGGGGCGGTGATCGGATCGGACTGCGTGATCGGAGCAGGCGCGCTGGTCACGGGTAAATCGGTGATCCCGGACGGCTCCATGGTTCTGGGAAGCCCTGCCGCCGTGCGGCGTCCGGTTACGGAGGAGGAAAAGGCGGCCAGCCTGAAAAATGCCCGGCATTATGTGGAGGAAGGAAAAAAGTATGCATCGTTCTTCCGAAAAGAGAACTGAGATCAGAGAGCGGCTTCTTGCGCTTGCCGAGCCGGAATATCAGAAATTTTCCTCGTCTCTTCTTCCGGGCGTGGAAAATGTCCTTGGAGTGCGCCTCCCGAAATTGAGAAAACTGGCAGAGCAGCTTGCCGTCTGTGGCTGGAAGGGCTATGCGGACAGCATTGCGCAGGATGGAGGAGACGGAAAGGAAATCTTTTTTGAAGAAATCATGCTGAAAGGCTTTCTGATCGGCTATGCCCGCAGGCGGGTGAAAGCGACACTTTCGGAAATCCTTGCGGAAACCCAAAATTTTCTGCCGCTGATCGATAACTGGTCTGTCTGCGACAGCTTCTGCAGCACGCTGAAGATCGCAAGGGAATATCCGGAAGAGGTATGGGATTTTCTGCAGCCTTATTTTCGGTCGGAGAGGGAGTTTTTTGTCCGTTTCGCCGTGGTCATGTCTCTGGATTACTACATAAATCCGGAATATATCGACAGACTGTTTCCACTATACGACAGCATCCGTCATCCGGCGTACTATGTGAAAATGGCCGTGGCCTGGGCGGTGTCCATGTGCTACGTGCGTTTCCCGCAGAAAACGGAAGCCTATCTCACCTTCTGTGCGCTGGACGATTTTACCTATAACCGGGCGATTCAGAAAACGACCGAGTCACGCTGTGTGGACGCACAGACGAAGGAGCATCTGCGTTCATTGAAACGCTGATGCTTTTCATCTTTACACGGAAAATTCCTCCTTCAGCGTGGACAGGCAGAACAGAGTTTGAGTTTCTGCCACGCCGGGGAGATCTTTCATGGTGCAGGAAAGAAAGGTTTCCAGATCCTGCATGTCTTTTGCAAGTACCTTCAGAAGATAGTCGGACGGCCCTGCGATGTGATGGCATTCCAGCACATTGGCGAGGGCTGTCGCTTCGTCCTGGAAGGCTTCCAGATTCCTGGAGGCGTCAATTTTTACCAGCACGAAGACCAGAAGATTATAGCCAAGCTCACAGGGATTGATCCGCAGTGTGTACTTTTCAATTATGCCGCCCTGTTCCAGCTTGCGGATTCGCTCCGTGACGGCGGGAACCGAGAGGGAAACCTGCTTTGCAATTTCCGAGGCGCTTTCACGGCTGTTTTCTTTTAATATGGAAAGAATTATTTTGTCTGTTGCGTCCATTTACGAAGTTCTCCTTTGAGTCAGCTTATAATAGAACATGTACTGCTGCAGGATTCCTGCATAGCCTTCGTACCTGGAAAAGGGAAAGCCCTCCGGATAGAAGGCGTTGAGGATCTGCTTCATATGAGTATCGATGGGGAAGGCGTCCACATGATGCAGGGCGAACAGACAGATGCAGTCCGCCACCTTTTTCCCAATGCCGTACTCCTTCAGCAAAAGCGCCAGCGCATCTTCATAGGAGCTTTTTAGCAGCAGGTCAAGCCATTCCTGTCCCTCCTGACCCGTACAGCGCTGCGCCATCCGGAAAATATACTTGTCCCGATAGCCAAGGCCAAGCCCGTCAAGGCCGCCAGGCCCGCCTTCCAGAATCGATTCCGGAGAAGGGAAGGCGTGAATGCTTTCGTCCGTCAGGAAGGTGTCCGGGCTGTCCGGAAAGGCATTTACGGAAATTTTTTCTCCATATCGCTCACAGAGCGCCTCCAGGCTCCGGCGGATCCGGGTGATGTTGTTGTTCTGGGAAACGAGAAAGCTGATGATGGTTTCCCACAGATCCTGCCGCAGGATCCGGATACCGCGGCCACAACGGATGGCGGAGGTGAGGAAGGCATCCTCAGGATCCACCGACCGGCGGATCGCTTCATAATCCCGGTCCAGATCAAAATAGCTGTTCCAGAAGTCCGAAAATTCTTCCTTCGTGCAGGAAAAGGATACCCGCATCCGGTCTTCTGATTCAGGCTTCTGCCGGATGAGGACGGCATGCTTTCCCGCTGCGGCGAGGAAGGTTTCGGCTGTGGAGGAAGGGCTGCCGCCCGTTTCGGCGCAGGATATCGGAGCGCTTTCCAGGGGCAGGGGACGGATACGGAACACCTGTCCCGAATCCATGATGGTTCTTATATCAAAATCTGTCAGAATTCTTTCGTACATAGTAATCCTTATTCTGAAGCAAAGCTTCATCCTGCTGTGACATGACGGAGAGAAACCGCGGATGCTTTTCTCTACTGCGTGAATTTTCATTTCCTTCTGCATCATTTGAAGCAGACAAAAAGGGACGCAGGCCGATACCATGAAAACAGGATGCTACAGGGTTTCCGAGGTGCACAGCGCGGCGAGCAGAGGAAGGTTGAGCACCTGTATCCGGCGGCGGCTGGTGGATATGATTCCCCGGTTTCTCAGCTCACCGAGACTACGCGTCAGCTGTACACGGCTTAAGCCCAGCAGCCCGGCAAGCTCCTCCTGCGTCAGATCAATGCCGGTTTCTGGGGCGGCACATCCGGAAGGAGCGGCCGGAGTCTCCGAAGAGATGGGAGGACTGCCGGAAAGCAGATAGAGCAGGTTGCAGATTTTCACCGGAGAGGAATTGTACCCCTAGTGTACCGCTTCAAACAGAAAGCGGTTGACATACATGGCATACCAGTTGACTACCTGCTCGCTGAGGGCCGTGTTGGTTTCAAACATTTCCTGAAACTGGGAAATGGTAAATTCCAGCGCCCGGATTTCGGTCAGCGCCGTGGTGGCCAGAGAAAGTTCGATCTTGTAGTCCGTCCGGTGATAACCGGGAAAAACCGTGCCCGTACCGTGAAAGCTGATGATTTTTCTGTGCCCGCTTTCATGATCGGCATAATGGATGGCGGCGCCGGAAAGAAAGTAGTAGATTTTTTCGCAGGGATGTCCGGGCTCCCAGAGGCAGTCTCCCTTCTGAAACATCCTTTTTCTGTGCGGACGGGAGAGAAAGTAGTCCTGAAACTGCCGGAAATCCTGATAAAAGAAATATCGCGGCGTCAACATGGCGTCACCTCACAATTCGTTATCGCGGAGCAGAAAATGCCGGGCCGGATTGCGCTCAGCGCAATCATTGTACTACGTGTGCAGTGGAGAAAGCGACGCCGCAGGCGGCATTTTCTCCACAAGCCGTGGGTTGCTGGTACAATCCCCGCGAAGCGGTGCGGCCCGAATATATCGGGCGGGATTGCGCTCAGCGCAATCATTGTACCATATGCGCCCGGATGATTTCAATCGGCGCGGAGTGAACTGTAATGACATGGAGCAAAAGAAGTTCTGACAAGGAGGCAAATATGCAGCATAAAGTAAAGGTAACCGTAATTGATAAAAAACTGTATCCCGAGCTTCAGGTTCAATATTGTGCAGATCCCCGGTCTGGAGCCTGTCCCTGTTATCATGTGGGAGACGAATTCCTGTTTGAGCGTTATGGCGAAGCGGACGATTTCTGGCACATGGGGCTAAACACGCTGAAGCAGACTTCGTATACCGCGGAGGGAACGGCTGGAGGCAGTGCCTTTCCCCATTGCTCCGAGGCCTGGGATGCCATTGCCAGATACATCTACACCGGTCTGCAGGGCGGCGCCATCATGCGGGGATGGATGAAGGACGAGAGGGTCATGATCACCTGCTGTTCGGATGGGACGAGACCCGTTATCTTCAAAATCGAACGGATGGATTACCTGGCTGTGTACATCGATGGAGTCTCCGGTGAGAACTGCCAGGAGAGAATCAGGGGAGCGCTGACTTCTGTGGATGGCGTGACCGATGTGGTTTTTCGGGATGGATTTGCGGAGGTATTCGTGGATCAGAAGGTGGAGGAACGGGTGGTGAAAGCAGCTGTTGAGGGCTGCGGTGGTGCAACGGTTCTGAAAATGGAATGAGTCTCCGGCCTGCTGCTTCAACCTGCGGTTGAATCCGTCTGAGCAGATTCTATGCGGCGGTTAGTGCATGGCGGCTTCAGACAGGATAAAATATTTGCAGGGCAGGAAAGCTGATTTGGCTGATTCCTGGAGAAAGGAGCGGAAAATTATGCTGGATACGGAAAAAATCGGAGCTTTCATTGCGGAAAAAAGAAGACAGCACGGACTGACACAGCAGCAGCTTGCGGGACGGCTGAACATTTCCTTTCAGGCGGTATCCAAGTGGGAGAACGGTACCGCATGTCCCAACATTGAGCTGCTGGCGGAGCTTGCCTCCGTGCTGGGAGTGACGGCGGATGAACTTCTGGCTGGCAGGGAACGGGCGGAGGAAGGGCTTTCCTACAGCAGGGCTGGTGTGGATATCGCCTATACAGACGCCATGAAACGGGAGATGGCGGATGCTCTGGATCGTGGAGACCGCCGGGTGCTGAACGGTCTGGGAGCCTTCGCATCCCTTTATGACATTGACTTTCCTGACATGAGGCATCCCGTTCTGGTGCTGAAATCCGAGGAGCCGGGCTCCAAACAGAAGCTTGCGGTGGAAAGGAAGCTTCTTCATGCCATGGCCCATATTACCGGAGGCGGAATGGCAGGCAACCTGTGTCGTGTGATTCCGGATGGCCTGACGGCCTGCATCGACCTTTCCTGCCTCCGGATTCCTGCCATTTTCTGCTATATCAGGGAACAGGGAGGAATCCGGGAGGATGAAATGCTTCGTACTTTTAATTGCGGTGTCGGTCTGGTACTTGTGACAGGCCGGGAGCATGCGGAAGCCGTGAAGCGGATCGTATCGCGGCAATGTGACTGCTATGAAATCGGAGAGATCGTTTCCGGACAGGAGAAGGTGAGGCTGGACGGAAGAATGAGCTGGCAGCCGGGAAAGAAATAGGGACTGTACCGTATTTGCGGAGCAGCCTTTTTGTTCTCACATTCACCCCACATTTCGCCATCCGTTTTGGCCCCTATATTGCCAATGCCTCTGTTACTATTTCAAAACCGCACCGTAAGGAGGTAAAAATCCAATGTTTTTCCTCTCATAATCAGTCAAAAGCCCCCGCCCATAGATTTTCCCCTCCGGGGTATCCGGGCGGCATAGAGGCCGCCTTTTTCACAAAAACAAACACTTCTGGCTAAAATCTGCAAGAAGGGCACGAACAGCGTCAGCTCCGCTTTGAAGGAACGAACGTGTGCTAAGGACATCGCACACAGCTGTCTCCAAGATAGCAGTGCACGACTGTTGAGGGGAATCATTTTAATCTGTGATAGCAAATGTTCTTTCCGGCGCCCTCCCGTTTCAGTTCGCCGGATGCCACCAATTTCCGCAGTGCTCCTTCGATGGAGCTGATACTGAGCGAAGGGCACAATTCCCGAATGTCCTGCTTCGTAAACCGGCCGATTTTCTCCATGGTCGCCCGGCGCACAGTCTCCAGGGCAGGGAGTTTAGTCTCCACCAGAGCAAAGCGATCTTCAAAATCCTTGTAGGCGGAAAGAATGGTCCCCAGCAGATACTTGATGAACGGAACCACATCTTCGGTGCCTTCATGCCATCCGATCTGCGCCTGGCCCAGGACATCATAATAGAGCTCCTTATTTTTTGCAATCCTGGCCTCCAGCGAGATATACTTGCCCACATAGAACCCGCTGCGGTAGAGCAGCAACGTGGTCAGCAGACGGCTCATTCTGCCGTTTCCATCATTGAAGGGGTGAATGCAGAGAAAGTCGTGGATGAACACAGGAATGACAATCAGTGGCTCTACTTCCATGTTCCCAATGACCCGGTTGTACTCCTCGCAGATCCTGTCCAGGGCCTCCGGGGTTTCATAGGGGGCCAGGGGCGTAAACAAGGTCTCCACATGGCCGTCGGGATAGGTGGCGCTAATGTAGTTCTGCACACTTTTGGTCCTGCCCGCCATGGGATTATTCATGTGGCTGTAGAGGATCTTGTGGAGCTGCAGGATGTAGTTCTGGGTGATGGGGATGGCGTCAAAGTTCTCGTGGATGAGGTTCAGTACGTCCCGGTAACCTGCGATCTCCTGCTCGTCCCGGTTTCTCGGTGTCGTTTTCTCCTCCACAAGCTGTCGGATACGGGTGTTTGTGGTCACGATACCCTCAATGGCATTGGATGCCTCGGTGCTCTGTACCTTTGCGATCTCTACCAGTTTCTCCAATTCCTTTGGCCGCTGTTTCAGGTACAGTTCCTGCTTTCCGGCTTCTTTATAGATCGCCGCAACCAGGCCCAGGATCTCCGAGTCCCACTTCTGCTCCCGGATCGCAGAGTAATTGAATGTACGCATACCCTTATCCTCCCTTTATTCCCTTAAATTTTGCCATATAATAAGGGAAAGTTCAACTCCAGGAGAAAACTTTCCCTTATCAGTATATCAATTTTAAGGGATACTATACGTCTGTAAGGGAAATCAATCCTGTTTCCGCCGTAGATTTTCTCCCACAGCGCTTCTTATGTCCCATTGTCTTTTTGACTTAGCGATTATCCACGCTTCTCCTCCTCCGCGGTCTTCCGATGGAGGTTCAGCAGCTCCTGCTTCATCGTCGGGAGAAGAATGATGCCGTTGTTCGGATGACTCTGCTGGAGAATGGCAATATTTTTGCATCGGAGTATAGCCTTTATCTGCCGGATAAGAAATTGCTGCAAAAAAGCTGCAAGAGTGGATCGAAGAAGAAACGGAAGGCGAAGATAAATGAAGCTGCAATTCCTGTATCCGGCAGGTCAAAAGGACATTTCTGATAAAATGCTGTCCCTGTTCTCCTAAATCTCCTCCCTCACCTGAAAAATATAGAACTTCAGATAATAGGACTCGTCCGCCGCCCATAGAATGGGGTGGTCACAGCACTGGGTGCCGAAATAAACCTGGCGGAGGCGTTTGTGGGCGCCGTGGGCGGCTTCCCGGATGGTTTTGGCGAAAAGCTCCGGATCCATGAAATGGGAGCAGGAGCAGGTGACAAGAAAGCCGCCGTCCTCCACCAGTTTCAGACCGCGCAGGTTGATCTCCCGGTAGCCCTTCACCGCGTTTTTGATGGAATTGCGGGATTTGGTGAAGGCGGGAGGGTCCAGAATGACCACACCGTAGCGCTCCCCTTCAGCCTCCAGCCGGGGAAGCAGGTCGAATACGTCCGCGCAGGTGAAGCGCACCCGGTCCTGCAGGCCGTTCAGGCGGGCATTCTCCTCTGCCATGTCGATGCCGGTCTGGGAAGCGTCCACGCCGAGAACGTCCGCTGCCCCGGCCTTTCCGGCATTCAGGGCAAAGGAGCCGGTGTGAGTGAAGCAGTCCAGCACCCGTTTCCCGGCGCATATTCTGTGAATGGCAGCCCGGTTGTTTTTCTGATCCAGGAAAAAGCCGGTTTTCTGGCCATCCTGCACGTCAACCAGATATTTTACGCCGTTTTCTTCGATCTGCACACGGGTATCAAAGGGCTCTGAAAGAAAGCCCTTGAAGCGTTCCATGCCCTCCTGGAGGCGGACTTTGGCGTCGCTGCGCTCATAGATGCCGCGCACCGGAATGCCGTCCTCAGCAAGAACACGGCGCAGAATATCCAGAATCAGAGGCTTGAAGCGGTCAATTCCGAGCGCCAGGGATTCTACCACCAGCACGTCGGAGAACTTGTCCACGACCAGACCGGGAAACCAGTCCGCCTCTCCGAAGATGATCCGGCAGCTTCCCGTATCCACCGTCTGCTTCCGATATTCCCAGGCGTCTCTTACCCGTTTTTCCCAGAATGCATCATCGATCACCGTATCCTTCCTGCGGGCGAGCAGGCGTACCGTAATTTTGGAACGCCGGTTGATGAAGCCGGTTCCCAGAAAGAAGCCGTCGAAGTCCAGCACATGGACCAGACAGCCGTCCTGCACGTTCTCATTCATGGAAGAAATTTCATTGTCATAAACCCACATGCCCCCTGCTTTCAGAGAGCGTCCGGCACCCTTTTTCAGGGTAACGGTTCCGGTTATGGTATAGAGTGTGTTCTGCATGCCAACCTCCAGTCAGAAGCGTATTTTCCTGTTTTCTTTTGCTGATTCTGCTTGTAAGTGTACCACATTTTCATTATAATTGACAGTATCATAATCAAAGCGGAAATACCGCTGAAATACAGTAGAACGGGGGTTTATAAGCGCGTATGATTCTGGAAAAGTACTATGAGAACCCGGAAGTCCTGCATGTGGGCTGTGAGGAAACGAGATGCTGGTATATGCCTCTTGACGGGCAGGAAAAGGAGACGGGGAGACTCCTTTCCAGCGTGGACTGGAGATTTGGCTATTTTCCCTGCATCGAGGATGTTCCGGAATTTTACAAAAAGGATTTTGACGAGGAGAGCTTCGGAAGGCTGGAGGTACCTTCCTGCTGGCAGATGGCGGGTTTTGATCAGAAGCAGTATACCAACACCCGTTATCCATTCCCCTGCGATCCGCCCTATGTGCCGGACAATAATCCGTGCGGGGCGTACATAAAGGATTTTGACCTGGATAAGAATGAGACGAAGAAAGAGCAGTTTCTTTATTTTGAGGGAGTGGATTCCTGCTTTTATGTGTGGGTGAACGGAAAATTTGTGGGTTACAGCCAGGTTTCCCACAGTCCCAGCGAGTTCAATATCACGGGAAAGACGAAAGCGGGAAGGAACCGTCTGGCCGTCCTTGTTCTGAAATGGTGTGACGGAAGCTATCTGGAGGATCAGGATAAATTCCGCATGTCCGGCATTTTCCGGGATGTGTATCTGCTGCTGCGCCCGAAGGAGAGGGTGCGGGATTACACGGTGACCACGCCCGTGGATTTTGAAAAGGACAGCGCGCAGGTCCGGATCAGACTGGATGCGGTGGGAACGCCGCAGGTGGAATGTGCCCTGTATGGCGGAGAAACGCTGCTTGCACAGCAGGCACCTGACGCGGACGGAACGGTTTCCTTTACCGTGGAGCATCCGGTTCTGTGGAACGCGGAGGAGCCTTACCTTTATACGGTAAAAATCAGCACGCCGGAGGAGGTTATCTGCCAGCGGGTGGGAATCCGCACCATTACCATCAAAAACGGTGTGGTCCTGATCAATGAAAAGCCAGTGAAATTCAAGGGAGTCAACCGTCATGACAGCAGTCCCTTTACCGGAGCGGTGATCTCAAAAATGGATGCCATGTTCGATCTGCGCATCATGAAGGAGGCGAATATCAACGCCATCCGTACCAGCCATTATCCCAACGCGCCCTGGTTCCCGGAACTGTGCAGCGAATATGGCTTCTATGTGATTGCGGAGGCAGACCTGGAATCCCATGGAATGGCAAATCAGTATGGAGGAGGAACGGAAAAGACTTTCAGCCAGCTCGTGGAAGATCCTGCCTACAGGGAGGCGGTGATTGACCGCAGCCGGCGCAACGTGATCCGGGATAAGAACCAGTGCTGTGTCATTTTCTGGTCCCTGGGAAATGAATCCGGCATAGGAACCAATATTGAGGAAGCGGGACGCTGGGTGAAGCAGTATGATCCCACCAGGCTGGTGCATTATGAGAGCTGCCATTTCCAGCCGGAGGGACATGTGAAGGACGAGTCCATGCTGGACGTGGAAAGCCATATGTATGCTTCCACACAGCAGATCGATGAATATTTTGCCGCACCCGGGGAGAAAAAGCCGTTTATCCAGTGCGAGTTCGTGCACGCCATGGGAAACGGCCCCGGAGATATTGAGGATTACATGCAGCAGATCTACAAATATGACGGATTCTGCGGCGGCTTCGTCTGGGAATGGTGTGATCACGCCACCTATGAGGGAAAGGCGGCGGATGGCCGGGAAATGTACCATTACGGCGGAGATGCGGGAGAGTATCCTCATGACGGAAACTTCTGCATGGACGGGCTGGTGTTCCCGGACCGCAGACCTCATGAGGGGCTGTATGAGTGGAAGAACTGCATCCGTCCGGTGCGCGCCGAGCTGACCGATCGGAAAAAAGGGATTGTGCGTCTGCACAACATGCTGGATTTCAGGAATCTGAACGGCTATGTCCGGCTTCAGTATGAGATCAAAAAGGCGGGAGAGCTGCTTTCCGAAGGCTCCGTTGATGTGCTGGATATCGCGCCCCATGGCTGCGGGGATATTCAGATCGATCTGCCCGGAAAGAAGGAGGAGGACTGCTTCCTTCTGATCACCTATTATCAGGCATCGAAGGATAAGCTGACTCAGATCGGCCATGTGATGGGATTTGACCAGATCCCGCTCTCTGAGCCGAAGGAAAGGGAGCTTCCCTTTGCAAAGATTCCCGCCGGTGAAAAGGGCAGCGTGACGCTTACGGAAACCCCATACGCGTTCTGTGTGTCATGTTCATCAGGAGAAAATTTCCGGTACGAGTTCGGCAAAAAGGAAGGAAATTTCATCCGCATGGAAAAGAATGGGGAAGCCTGCATTACCGCTCCTGTGGAATGGAACGTCTGGCGGGCTCCCACAGACAACGACAGAAACATCGTCCTGGAATGGCGGAAGGCCGGTTATGACAGAAGTACGGTGAAGGTTTATCGGGTGGAAGCGAAGGTGCGTCAGAATGTGGCAGTCATCACCTGTGACTTTTCCATCGCGGCGCCGGTGATACAGCCTTTCCTGCATCTGCATGCGGTATGGAGCATTAACGCAGCCGGACAGGTGAAGCTGGTTCTGGAAGGAAAGCGCAATACGGTATTTCCGTTCCTTCCCAGATTCGGCCTGAAATTCTGTCTGCCGGTGACAGCGGAGAACGGAGAAAAGACGGAGGCGGGTGATGTGCCGGTATCCTATTTCGGCTACGGCCCGCACGAAAGCTACATCGACAAGCACAGAGCGAGCTATATGGACCTGTTTTCCACAACGGTGGGCGCGCTGCATCAGGATTATATCCGTCCCCAGGAGAACGGAAGCCATTATAACTGTTCCTTTATGCAGGCAGGAGGCTTTATGGCGCAGGGAAAACGTCCCTTCTCCTTTAACGCTTCCGAATATACGCCGGAAGAGCTGACCGAAAAGGCGCATAACTACGAACTGGAAAAAGCCGGATGCGTGGTGGCATGCACCGATTACAAGATGAGCGGCGTGGGATCCAATTCCTGCGGCCCGGCGCTTCTTGAGCAGTACCGGTTTGACGAAGAAGAATTCCAGTGGGAGATGCTGTATTCCTTTGACTGAAGGGAGAAGAATGGATATTAGCTGGATGAATGAACTGATCTGGGTGGCAAGGATCGCTGCAGCGACTCTGTGCGGAGCCTGCATCGGCTATGAGAGAGAAAACAACCTGAAAACGGCGGGCATCCGGACCCACTCCATTGTGGCCCTGACCTCCTGTCTGATGATGCTGGTGAGCAAATATGGCTTTACAGATGTTCTGGGGGCAAATGTGAATCTGGATCCCTCCCGGATTGCGGCGGGAATCGTGACCGCCATCGGCTTTCTCGGTGCGGGCGTGATTTTCACCAGAAAGCTGACGGTCAGCGGCCTGACCACCTCGGCGGGCCTCTGGGCCACCGTGGGCATCGGAGTGGCGATGGGAGGCGGTATGTACATCATCGCCGTTTTCGCCACGCTGCTGGTGCTCGGTCTCCAGTTTTTCTTTCACAGAAGTGCCCGTCTGGTCAGAAATGCTTCCGTGGAAAAGGTGACTCTGCACGTCAGACAGGATACGGATGTGAGAGCCATTCTGGCAGACTGCATCGACCTTTCAAAGGTAAGACTGCAGAGCTTCAGCGCCGTGAAGCTTCCGGACGGACTTCTGGAGATCAAGGTGTTTCTGGTGCTTCCGGAGGTCTATGAGATGCAGAAGATCATCTCTGAGCTGAACAAGGCGGAGGAAATCGTGGCGGTTGAAGTTACGGCAGAAGGCTGAACGGTGGCAGCAGGACGGATCTGTTGAGACGGAGGCCTGATCAGAAGCGGCAGGACAGACCTGTTGAGGCTGCAGGACGGGCTTGTTGATTGAGAATAGAGAAAAATACAACCGGGAGTTGAGATGCTCCCGGTTGTTCTCTTAATCCTCCATTTTTTTCTGAAGGAGAATCTGCTACAATAAGACAGATGAAAGAATACGGAGCAGGAGCAACTCCGGCGCGTGTCTCGCCATAAAAACGCATGGAGGTCAGAATGAAAAACATACTGTCAGAAAATATCGCGCGCTTCCGCAGATCGAAAGGCTATACCCAGGAGGAGCTTGCAGGAAAGCTGAATCTTTCCCCGCAGGCTGTCTCCAAATGGGAAAACGCCCAGTCTCTTCCCGACATCACCCAGCTTCCCCGGCTTGCCGGACTGCTGGAAACGGATATCGATACCCTGATGGGCTATATTCCGGGAAAAAAACAGATCACGCCATATGAGGAACGCTATCAGACGGAGGGCTATTACTGGGGAACCCGGCCCAATGAGATGTGCCTGGAGCTTCTGAAAAGGATTTATCCGACGAGGCCCCTGCGCCTGCTGGAAATCGGCTGCGGAGAAGGGAAGGACGCAGTTTTTCTGGCAAAATGCGGCTATCAGGTCACTGCCTTTGACGCGACGGCCTCCGGAATTGAGAAGGCGAAGCGGCTGGCCGACATTCATCAGGTGGAGGTCAGCTTTTTTCAGGCCGATCTGCGCACCTTCCGGCTGGACGAGGAGTTTGACATCATCTACAGCTCCGGCGTGTTCCACCACATTCTGCCTGACCTGCGCAGGGAGCTGATGGAAAATTATCTGTTACATACCGCGCCCGGCGGCATGCATGCCATCAACGTCTTTGTGGAAAAGCCCTTCATCCCCGCCCCTCCGGATGAGGAAGTGAATAAAGAGAACTGGCAGAACTGGATTTCCGGGGAACTGTTTACCTGGTACAGGGACTGGGTGATCGAGGACTGCCGGGAAGAGATTTTTGACTGCAACAGCAGCGGCATTCCGCACAAACACTGCATGGATACCATTTTTGCAAGAAAGCCCCTACAGGACTGAACAGGCTTTGGAATGGAGGAAATCATGGAACAGAAAAAGAAGGAAATTCTTTCGGCCGGAGGAATCTGGCTGGAGACGCAGCGAATGATTCTGCGGGACCACAGGTGGGAGGATCTGGAAAGCCATCACGGGCTGATTTCCGATCCGGATGCCATGTATTATCTGCCGGACATCCGGACGCATGATCTGGAGGAATCCAGAATGGATCTGGAGTCTTCGATCGAGGCCATCGGGAAGCCGGACAGAAGGGAGTATTTCCTGCGGATGGAGGATAAGGAAACAGGCGAGCTGATCGGTGAGACCGGCTATACCGTGATGCAGGAGCATCCGGTGGGAAAGCTGGTGCATGCCGGCTATTTCAGCCGCAGAAAATTCTGGGGCCAGGGCTACATGACGGAGGCGTTCAGGGAGATTCTTCGTTTCGCCTTTGAAGAAAATAATGTTTTCCGCGTAACTACAGGCTGCGATCCGGAGAATAAGGGTTCGGAACGGGTGATGATTAAGTGCGGACTGACCAAGGAAGCGGACATGAAGCAGAAGGTATGGATGGATGGCCGGATGCACGACCGTGTGGAGTACCGCATGCTGAAGGAAGAATGGAAAAGGCTGCGCCGGGGATAAAGACGCGGGCCTGTTTTTACAATAAATCAGAACCTGCGCCGGCAGAAGTTTTCAACAGATGGAAAGGAGCGTAAAAAGGATATGATTGAAAGAAAGCAATACAGAGCCTGCCTGAAATCAGGCTGGAAGCAGGAACAGCTGGAAGAAGCGGTAAAAGCTGCGGCCAAAACCGCACATGACGCAGTGGAGGCGGGAGACATCCTGACCGCATCCCTCTACCGCCATAAGGACATGTGTTTCCTCTATTATGAAGCCCTGAAGAAAAACATCGGCCCGACGGATTTTCTGGCTCCCCTCACGCCTCTGCTGGAAGAGTGGCCGGAAGAAAACGGAAAGACACCATGGGCGTACATGTATCACATTTTCCATCACAGCGTACCGGAAGACATAGCGGAATGGACAAAGGAGCGTACAGAAGGGAAAAAACGGATCGGCCGCATCGCCTTTCTCTGGCCGGACAGGGTGTTTTCCTACGCCCGCTGGCATCAGGCCATCGTGGAAGAAGGTCTTTTGAAGGGAGATAAATATCAGTGCATCTCCCTTCATGAAAACATTCTGTTCTCCTATTTTGAAGAGCCCAGGTTCAACGTGAATATCAGAAAGGAGCCGGAACGGGAGTCAGAAGTGATCAAAGGCTGGATGGCTGCCGATCCGGAAAGCCATTTTGACCGTGTGAAAGCCGGCGGGGATAATTTCCTGATCATTGAGCAGCTTTTTTCGGCAGGCTGAGACTTCGCTATCAGTCACCATATGACCGGCAGCGAAACATGTCACCGTATGACCGGCAGCGAAACACCGTATGACCGGCAGCGAAACATCCCTTGCAATCAGGCCGTTTTTTTGCTACCATAGGTACGGATAAAACAGTGATGACAGGACAGACGACCATCACTATAATAAAAATTCGGCTGAACTGAAAACGGAGGGATTTTGGACCAATATCCAATTTCTCTGAATCGAGGGCCGCCTGTCGGCGGCGGAGAAGAGAGGCGGAAAAAATCAGAGATTTTTTCCTGGAAATTGGACTTTCG
>ULPS01016206.1_pt1 | contig 58572 bp, 50 predicted proteins | sample 1953711 | NCBI WGS metagenome assembly ULPS01 (sample SAMEA4835635, study PRJEB28245) | human gut metagenome | biome: gut microbiome; material: fecal sample | place: Denmark | collected 2008 | reverse complement strand
AATACGATTCGGAAAATCATGAAAATAAAATAAGCGGTAAGTTTTAAAAAACCTGAGAAACTGACCGATAAAAAACGGTATAACACTGGGGGTCTTCAAAAGTTCTCTATCGGCTATTTGAACCATCGAAACCATAGAACTTGAAATACATACCAAACTTCCCGAGGCGCAGGTCATAAAAACACCTGTCGCCGACGGCGGGAAGACTCATGCAAGCATAGATAATTTTATCAATAAACAATAATCTGTAATTTAAGAACATGAAAACAGAATTTCAAAAATGTATGGACGGAGAAATCTTTGATGGGAAAGACAAAGAATTAGCAGAGATGACATTAAAAACCAAACGTCTGCTTGTAAAATTAAATTCTACGGATTATGCCGACACGAAACAAAAAGAAGCCATCTTACGGGAAATGTTCGGGCATTTGGGAGAAAATGTCCATGTAGACATCGACTTTCGCTGCGAATACGGAAAAAATATATTCGTAGGCAATAAAGTCATTATCAACATGAACTGTACATTCGTAGATAATAATCGTATCGAAATAGACAATAATGTTTTGATTGCCTCCAACGTACAAATATACACAGCCACACACTCGACAAATGTAAAAGAAAGAACCATGCAAAATTGGGACGAAAGTAAAGCCATTTGCAATACATTCGCACTTCCCATAAAAATCGAAGATAATGTATGGATAGGAGGTGGAGCCATTATCTTGCCGGGAGTTACGATCGGGCGTAACAGTGTCATAGGCGCCGGCAGCGTAGTCACCCGTTCCATTCCTGCCGACTGTGTGGCGGTGGGAAATCCTTGTCGGGTAATCAAGCACATGAACAACGAGCCGGACTAAAAATAAAAAGAGCTATCTCTCGCCCGAGAGTAGCTCCAATTCTTTCCTTGTTTAAGTTGCAAATTATTCAGCAACAGCAGCAGAGTCAACTGCAACAGAGTCAGCAGCAACAGTATCAACTACTTCTACTGCAACTTCTTCTACAACAGCAACGCTATCAGTAGCTTCTGTAGATTCAGCGGCTTTATTGCCACAAGAAGCGAAAGACATTGCAAATGCAACAGCGAAGAACAAAACTAACTTTTTCATTTCCTTCAAATTAAAGATAAAACAATATTTTTTTGCTTCAAAAACGCCACAAAGGTATATATTCTTTTTATATGTTGTACTCTTAATCTTACTTTTTTTTCAGAATCTTTCATTTTTTCTGTAAAAAATGATTCAAAAAAAGTTCAATTATCATATAAATATCGTTTTATACTCCTTTTAGGTGTTTTCTCGAATTCATTCGGATAAAGTTGAATGCGAGTAATCTGCTCGTATGGAGCCAACATCTTATTTAAATTATTTCTGACCTCCTCCATAGCCATCGGTAAATCTCTATTAGAGACACCGTAACTATCCATCGCTTCATAGTCGGGACATACCAAAGCGACTAATTTCCCGTCCCGCTCGACAATTAGGCTTTCCATCACAAAAGGCATATTATTCAGTTTAGCCTCTATTTCCTCGGGATAAATATTTTGCCCGTTCGAAGTGAGAATCATTGTCTTAGAGCGACCTTTTATAAAAATAGTACCATCGGCGCTTATGGTTCCCATATCACCGGTATGCAACCACCCGTCCTCATCGAGAACCGCTTTCGTCGCCTCCTCGTTTTTATAATAACCTTTCATCACATGTTCGCCCCGTACACATATTTCACCGGGAATATTTTCCGGATCGAGAGAATCTATTTTGGTCTCTACATACCCGAACAATGTCCGCCCCGACGATCCCGGTCTAAACTCCCGATGGGGTGTATAACTGATCAACGGAGCGCATTCGGTCATTCCATATCCCACCGTAAAGGGAAATTTTATTTTATGCAAGAAAGTCTCTACCTCCCTATTTATCGGGGCTCCACCCACAATCACCTCCTCGAATCGGCCTCCGAAAGCATCGATCAATTTCTTCCTCACCTGTCCGTAAATCCGACTGTCCAATATAGGAATATTTAACGCCCACCGCATAGGCGTTTTATTGAGCAACGGCTGTATCTGTTTTTTATAAATTTTTTCTAAAATCAGAGGAACACAAATAATCAAATTAGGCCTTATCTCTTCCAACGCTTTCAGCAAAATTTTAGGGGAAGGAATCTTACCCAACAACGTGATATGTGTACCCACGGCCAAAGGAACCAACAAATCGAAGGCACACCCGTAAGCATGAGCCAACGGTAGAAACGAAATGCATTTGCTACCTTTATAATGCAAGTGAGAACGAACACCGAACATGACATTTCCCGCCAAATTGTTCCCGGTTAGCATCACTCCCTTACTAAATCCAGTTGTCCCCGATGTATAATTAATCAAAATAACTTTGTCGTTATCCAAATCGGCATACTTGATGTCCTCTCTATTGAAACCGTTCGGATAAGTAGCTTTGAATTTCCGCTTCATCTCCCGCAAACACTTGGCAATCTCCTCGCCATCGCGTTGCACAAGGCAAGAAAAATCTTGTAAAGAAATAGCAGCCCTCACTTCGGGTAACTTCTCCATTTCGATATTTTCCCAAATATGATCGCCGACAAACAGCAACACCGAATCGGAATGATTGATAATATGATGTATATCATGAGGGTTGAACTCTTGAAGGATCGGAACCAAAATAGCACCATACGAAACGGTGGCCATAAAGGCGATACACCAGTTAGACGTATTTTTTCCCACTAATGCGATCTTATCGCCTCTTCTGATTTGACAATGGCGAAAAAGGATATGCAATTTTGCGATTTCTCGCGCCATGTCTTCATACGTGAGCGTACGTTGTTCATTATAATCGGTCAAAGCTGGCAAATCCCAGTTTTCACGAAAACTTGACTCATATAGCTTTATAAAATTTTCGGGAATCATATTCAAGATTTAAATAGTTTGGTAACAAAGATAGTACAAATGGAAACAGAAACAAATGATATTCGGTTGTACCAAATCCTGTTTATTTGTGCATTTGCCGACAAATATACAACATAGTTTGCAAAATAGTTCCCTCATAAACAACTATTAGAAATCTATGGGAAGGTATTTTCAAACGAAATGAGTACCTTTGTTTTTTATTTTGCATCACGACCGGCTGAATATGATAGACGTCCATACATTCGAAAATAAAACAGCGGCCTACTATACATTGGGCTGTAAACTTAATTTTGCCGAGACCTCCACACTTGGAAAAATTCTCGAAGAAAACGGCATTCGCAAAATACGACCGGGAGAGAAAGCAGACATTTGCGTGGTCAATACTTGTTCGGTAACCGAACTGGCCGATAAAAAATGTCGTCAGACAATCCGTAAGATAGCCCGGCAACACCCCGGAGCGTTTATCGTCGTCACCGGCTGCTACGCACAACTCAAACCCGAAGAAATATCCCATATTCCCGATGTCGATTTGATCTTAGGAGCTGAACAAAAACTCGATATCCTGCAATACTTGGGAGACTTGCAGAAAAAACAAAAAGGAAATATCGTCACGACCCCTACCAAAGACATCAAAAAATTCTCTCCCTCTTGTTCCCGAGGTGACCGCACCCGATATTTTTTAAAAGTTCAAGACGGTTGCGACTACTTCTGTACCTATTGTACGATTCCGTTCGCACGGGGCAGAAGCCGAAGCGGAACCATCGAACAACTTACCGAACAAGCTCGGGAAGTAGCCCTGTCCGGAGGAAAAGAAATTGTCATTACCGGAGTCAACATAGGAGACTTCGGCAAACAAACCGGAGAAACCTTTCTCGACCTCATCGAGTCGCTCGATCAAATAGAAGGAATCGAACACTACCGTATATCCTCGATAGAACCCAATCTACTGACCGACGACATCATTTCGTTCGTCGCCCGGTCGAAACGATTCGCCCCTCATTTCCATATACCTCTGCAATCGGGTAGCGACACCGTTTTGAAATTGATGCACCGTCACTACGACACCGATTTATTTGCCCGTAAAATCGAAACCATACGGGAAAAGATACCCGATGCATTCATCGGTGTCGATCTCATTACCGGTGTACGGGGCGAAACCGAAGAACTGTTCGAGGAAAGCCGTCGTTTCGTCGAAAGCCTCGACATTTCACAACTACACGTGTTTACTTACTCCGAAAGACCCGGAACGCAAGCGTTGAAAATCAATCCGGTCGTTCCCGTCCCCGAAAGACACGAGCGTTGCCGTCGCATGCTCGAAATCTCCGAGAAGAAATTGCACGACTTCTATTATAAATTTCAAGGGACAATACGTCCCGTATTGTTCGAGCAACCGCGCAAAGGGGCTCCTATGCATGGATTCACAGACAACTACATACGGGTAGAAATGCCCTATCGTAAAGAGTGGGTAAATACTTGTCGCCCTGTTAAATTAGGAGAATTTAACGAGTCGGGAGATGCTCTGCTCGCAATCGAAATATAAATTCGTGATATGAAAAAAGAGACTCTTCAAAATATCGTCTATTCTCCGCTTTACCTATGGTTCAAACTGCATGCTATTTTGCCCATGCGGATACTATATATTCTATCCGATATTTTATATTTCCCTCTATATTACATCGTTCATTACAGGAGAAAATTAGTATCCGAAAATCTGCGCAAAGCGTTTCCCGATAAGACCGACAAGGAACTGAAACAACTGGAACAGAAATTTTATCACCACTTCTGCGACTATATCGTCGAAACTATAAAGCTAATGCATATCTCCGACGAGGAAATGCGTCGCCGCATGAAATTCGAACAGGTAGAAATCATAGACCGTCTCTTTGCAGAAAACCGCTCTATCATTATCCTGTTAGGGCATTTCGGTAATTGGGAATGGGTTCCGTCCGTAACGCTGTGGACTCGCACACCCGATGTCATGTTCGCACAAATATATCGCCCCTTGAAAAACAAGTGGTTCGATCGTTTTTTCCTGAAACTTCGTTCCCGATTCGGTTCCGTATGTATTGCCAAACAAGATACGTTAAGAGCCATCTTACAAATGAAACGTTCGGGCAAACCGTCCATTACAGGCTTCATGTCCGATCAAACCCCCTCACCGACAAATATACACCATTGGGCTCGATTCCTTTCGCAAGACTCTCCCGTATTGACCGGCTTCGAAAAAATCGCCCGTAAAACGGATTTCGCCGTTCTTTACTTCGATGTCGAAATCGTTAAGCGCGGATACTACAAAACGACTATACGGGAAATAGCCCTGCGCCCCAACGAACTGCCCGAATTCGAAATCACCGATCGCTACACGGCCATCATGGAAAAAACGATTCTCAGGAATCCGTGGGCATGGTTGTGGACACACAAACGTTGGAAATACAAACACGAGGATTTTCCCGGTACATGATATGAAAAAAATCGCCGTCATTATACTCAACTGGAATGGAGCGGATTTACTGCGTAAATTTCTTCCTTCGGTATGTGCCCATACCAATGCCGATATGGCCGATGTCATAGTCGTTGACAATGGTTCCGACGATAACTCGGTCGAAGTTCTCAAACAGGAATTTCCACAAGTTAAAACGCTGCTATTCCCTCAAAATTACGGATTCGCCGCAGGCTACAACAAGGCGTTGGAGATGCTGGATTACAAATACACCGTATTGCTTAACTCCGATGTCGAAACCACTCCACACTGGCTCGAACCTCTGTTGGAATTTGCGGAGGGCAATCTCGATGTAGCGGCTTGTCAACCCAAAATCAAGTCATTAAGGAAGCGTGAAGAATTCGAATACGCAGGTGCGGCCGGCGGATTTATCGATCGTTACGGTTACCCGTTCTGCCGGGGAAGAATCTTCAATACCCTCGAAACCGACCGGGGACAATATGACGATATATGCGACATCTTCTGGGCCAGCGGTGCGGCTCTTTTCGTCCGCTCTGAAATCTATAAAAAAGTCGGAGGATTAGACCCTTCATTCTTCGCGCACATGGAAGAGATCGATCTCTGCTGGCGCATCCATCTCGCAGGATACCGCATCTCTGTCGTACCGCAAAGCACGGTCTATCACTTGGGAGGAGCATCACTCGATGCCGCCAATCCTCGGAAAACCTATCTCAACTTTCGCAACAACCTTTTAATGTTGCACAAGAACCTGCCCTGCAAAGAAGGGAAAAAGACACTGTTTGTCCGCAGGCTTTATGACACGCTGGCTTTTGTGCGGTTCGCCCTTTTAGGACAGTTTTCCCATGCCCGTGCCATACTACGCGCCCACAACGACTTTCGGCAAATGCGTAAACGATACACCGAATTTCCGAATACCGATTTGTTAAAAACATTCCCCGAATCCGGGCGCAACATAACAATAGACTATTTTCTCAAAGGGAAAAAACGATTCCGATAAAAACCGGTTCTACCGAAACATCTGAACGACACGCTTCACAGCCGCAACAAATGCTTCCGCTTCGGCTTTCGTATTATATGCGGCGAACGAGGCTCGCACTGTACCCTCGATACCGAGAGAGGTCATCAACGGTTGTGCACAATGATGCCCCGTGCGAACGGCAACACCCAGTTTATCGAGCAACATACCCATATCGTAGTGGTGTATCCCGTCCACCAAAAACGAAATAACCGAACTTTTATGTTCCGAAGTACCGAATATACGCATACCTTCTATGTCTTGCAATCGATCGGTCGTATAACGCAACAATTCGTTTTCATGAGCGGCAATAGATTCCAATCCTATATGATCGACATAATCCAAAGCCGTCGCAAAAGCGCTCGTCCCCACATAGTCCGGTGTACCGGCCTCGAACTTGAAAGGCAACTCCCCGAAAGTCGTACCCGAAAAATCGACATGAGCGATCATCTCCCCGCCTCCTTGATAAGGAGGCATGGCATCGAGCCACTTTTCTTTACCGTATAACACACCTATCCCCGTAGGTCCATATACTTTATGAGCCGAGAACACATAGAAATCGGCATCGAGCTCCTGTACATTCACCCGCAAATGAGGTACGGCTTGTGCGCCGTCCACCAAGACAGGAACCCCCTGCGCATGAGCGTAAGCGATCATTTCACGCACCGGATTAATCGTCCCCAATACATTCGAGACATGGGCGACACCGACCAAACGAGTATGCTCATTGAAAAGAGACTTATATGTATCGACGTTCAAATCTCCACGTTCGTCGATGGGAACTACCCGGAGCTTGATATTGCGCCGACGCTGCAAAAGCTGCCACGGCACGATATTGGCATGGTGTTCCATAACGGTGAGAATAACCTCGTCGCCGTCGTGCAGGAACTCATCTCCAAAAGAAGAAGCCACCAAATTGATTGCCTCCGTTGTTCCTCTTGTAAAAATAATTTCCGAAGACGAACCGGCCCCGATGAACTGTTGCACCCGACGGCGGGCAGCTTCGTGGGCATCGGTAGCCTCTTGGCTAAGCGTATGGACTCCACGATGCACGTTTGCATTTACCCGATAGTAAGTATCGGCAATATGATCGACCACACACTTGGGAGTCTGAGACGTAGCGCCGTTATCCAAATAGATTAACGGTCGTCCCGAAATCTCCCGACTCAGAATAGGAAAATCTTCCCTTATTTTTTCGACATCAAACATAACGGCACTCCTTTCTCATAAATCTTAATGACATGCTTGACAACCGGAGCATTTCGCCAACTCCCCACGGAACCTTTTCTCAACCAATTGGCGTAGCCGATCTTTCAAGGCATCGAGCCGTACCAACTCGATGACATCGTTGGTAAACGCAAACATCAACAACATGCGAGCTTCGGACTCGGGAATACCGCGCGACCGCATATAAAACAAGGCATTTTGGTCGAGCTGACCGACCGTGGCTCCATGACTACACTTCACGTCGTCTGCATAAATTTCGAGTTGAGGTTTCGTGTACATTTTGGCGAGCGGAGATGCACACAAATTCTTATTACTCTGATAGGCTTCGGTTTTCTGCGCCCCGTGTCGGACCAATATACGCCCGCTGAACGAACCTCGCGCCGAATCGTTCAACACATATTTGAACAACTCGTTACTGTGGCAATGAGGCACGGCATGATCTATATGCGTATACGTATCGACGACCTGTCCTTTATCGGCGATAGCCATACCACAGAGAGACAATTCGGCATGCTCTCCTTCAAAAGCCGAATAGTAATTATTACGGGTTACTCCGTTATGCAATACGATACCATTGACCAATACGTTAGATCGTTCCCCTTGACGCACGAACACCGACGAAACTTTCGACGTATTCTCCGAAGACTCCTCTATATCGTAGTAGTCGAACACAGCGTCATCGTCCACGAATATCTCGCAAACTTGCGACGACAGGAATTTAACGGTGGCCTCGTCCGAGTGATCGCACACCAGCAATTTGGCCTGCGCCCGTTTCCCCACGACTATCAACAACCGGCGATTCACCATAAAATCGACATTGCCCCGAAGGATATTTACCAACTGTATAGGTTTTTCCACGACGACTCCGTCCGGAATATACAAAAAGAAGCCGTCTTGGGCAAAAGCCGTGTTCAAGGCAACGGTCCCGTCTCGTTTCATATCGGCGACCTTTCCGTAATAACGCGATACCAAATCGGGGTATTGCAAGGACATGTCACAAAGGCTGCCTACCAAAACGCCGTCAGGGAGTTTAGATGATACCGGCTGAACCCGTTTGTAAAAAGAGTCATTGACAACGAAATAGAGCAACGTACTCAAATTAGGCACATCGCAACGAAACACTTCGTAAGGATTGATCTCTATATCTATCCGACCCAGATTCAACCCGTAATCGAGAGAATAGACCGACTCTATATCTGTCCGCCGGTGTTCCTCGTCTTTCAAAGAGGGTAATCCCCGACTCTCCAACAAAGACACAGCCTCTTCGCGCAACCCGTTCATCACGGCCGACGAATGGCCATTTATCAAATCTTTTTGAGACCTATATAAATCTATATATTGTTGTACTGCACCCATATCGACTTAAATTTCGCCCAACTCTTTTTTTATCCAGTCATACCCGCGCTCTTCCAATTCAAGAGCCAATTCGGGACCGCCCGATTTCACGATTCTCCCCTTATAGAGCACATGGACAAAATCGGGGGCGATATAGTCCAACAAACGTTGATAGTGTGTGATGACAATCGTAGCGTTCTTCTCGGACTTCAATTTATTCACACCGCCGGCAACAATACGCAGGGCATCGATGTCCAGCCCGCTGTCGGTCTCATCGAGAATGGAAAGACGGGGTTCGAGCATAGCCATCTGGAATATCTCGTTCCGTTTCTTTTCTCCGCCCGAAAAACCCTCGTTTACCGAGCGACCGGCCAGTTTATTATCCAGCTCCACAATCTCCCGCTTTTCCCGCATAAGTTTCAAGAAATCGGTAGCCGATAGCGGTTCGAGACCTCTGTACTTGCGTTGCTCGTTCACAGCCGTGCGCATGAAATTAACCATACTCACACCCGGTATCTCCACCGGATATTGAAAACTCAAAAATATACCTTCGTGAGAACGATCCTCGGGTGACAAAGCCAAAAGGTCTTTCCCATAAAACTCGACCGAGCCACGAGTCACCTCATAAGCCGGATTACCGGTCAATACGGCGGAAAGCGTACTTTTCCCCGAACCGTTAGGTCCCATAATCGCATGCACCTCGCCCGGTTTCACTTCGAGGTTTATCCCTTTCAATATCTCTTTGCCATTTATGCTGGCATGTAAATCTTCAATCTTCAACATAGATATTTCGTTTTATTCTTTTCTTTACTTATTCCCTGCCGTTACTGCGACTACTTGTCCCGCCACGACATATACACCACAAGGTAAATAGTCGGTATTCAAACCCTCAACTACATTCATTATCTTCACTATTTGTCCCGTCACTTTGTAAACAGGCAACTGCATCGACCGATCGCTTTGTACGAACAAACGTCCGTTTGCAGCGTACACTCGACCCGCCGAATGATCTGCCGGCGAATCCACTCCATCGGCAATACGGTCGATATGCACCGGATAGCCGTCGTTTTCCCCGGGAATATATCCCCAATTCCGGCATGAAGTACCGCCTTTCGTCGCATTATTATTCAACGCTTCCAAAAAACCGCTTCCGGCAGACTGCATCTCAGCCGTACTATATGCAATGCCTTGTTCGTCGACCTCCGTACCTTCTATGACTGCATCGCTGTTATAATAACAAAAATGCACGTTCGACTCACTCAACCGGCACACCTTGACACCAGCGACATCGCTGTATACATCGCCTGTCGAATAACTATTCCACAATAACTTATAAGCCTTTCCAACCAAGCCTCCGACGCTTCCCTGTGAAGAACCTTCCACATCTATATGTGCGTCGATTAAAGAGATATTTCCTCGATTATAGCTATTGTACACCGGTTCTTCACAATATCCGACCAGTCCACCTGCATAAATAGCATTCCAACGGGACGAAGAGCGGGGAGCCGAACTTTCGATTTTCAAACCTCCACGATTCCAACAATCTACAACCGGGCAATCTGTATTCTGACCCATCACTCCCCCGACCGACAACATCGAACCATTCGATTTAACCTCGATCTCACCTTCGTTGCCACAAGTGTACAACGAATCGGTTTGCGAACTATTATAAAAGGAATAAGAGCAAACGCCTCCTACCTGTACTTCAAAACCATCGCTTTCACAAATCACGGAGTCCCTATTGAAACTGTACGTTATACCCATGCTCGCCGAGGAAACCCCGCCGACATAAGCACTCCCTTCATGGGCATTCACCTTAACGACCGAATGGTTCTCGCAACTGTCTATACGAAATGTATAATTGCTCGAAAGTCCGCCTACCGACACACTTCCCGAAGTATTGCCCGATACGAAAATATTTCCCCGGTTCGTACAAGAGACAATACGATTCTCTTTACCATAAACCGGTCCGCATCTACCCACAAGACCCGACACCCTTATGTCGACCACATCGCTGTTATCTTGAATATCCACTATTATCTTTCCCTCATTGGAACAATCGAGGAACTTCACCTCATCAGCATGAGCCACAAGCCCGCTTACCGAGCAAACGATCTCATGTGAATCGCCAGTTCGCAATACAGGAGTAGTCACAATATCGGCTCGATTCACACAGCGAATGAAACGGACATCACCCTCTGCCGAAGCCGCTATCGTGCCTATCTTCAAATCCAAATTCCCATAATAAAAAGAATACATTTCAGGCACTTCTACCCGACAGGTCTCATCTAACGTCAAATCCCTTATCTCGGCTCCTCGAACCGTACCGAACAAACCGGCCACGACACGCTTGTAATCATCGTCGTATCCTCCGCCTTCTTCTGCCGGCACGACCGTCAAACCGCTAATCGTATATCCATCTCCATCGAATACGCCGCTAAAATAACTACCAAACTGCTCGTTAACAGGTGTTATCCACTTATGTGCCGACATATCTATATCGGCCGCCAACCGAACGGTTTTATCCGGATAATTCCACAGCGACCTTGTCATATATTCACCAAAAGCAGCCAACTCCTCAGGCGTGGAAATAATCATCACATCGTTATCGAAATTCTTGTCAAGCCATTCTTCATCGTAATTCCCTTCATCGAACCACGAGCCCTCTTGCGCCGAAACAGGAAAAACCTCCGCAGCCAAAACACTCAATAACACAATGAGAAAAAAACGATACGTAATCCTTTTCATATCATTCTACTATTTCCTTAACCTACCGAACCTTCCAACGAGATCTGCAATAGTTTTTGCGCTTCAACGGCAAACTCCATAGGCAGTTTATTCATTACCTCTTTGGCATATCCGTTCACGATAAGACCTACGGCATCCTCGGTAGGGATTCCACGCTGGTTACAATAGAATATTTGGTCTTCATTGATTTTCGAAGTAGTCGCTTCATGCTCTACCACGGCCGAATCATTCAGAATCTCCATATACGGGAAAGTATGCGCCCCGCAATCGGAACTCAACAACAGACTGTCACACTGGGTAAAGTTCCTTGCATTCTCGGCACTCGGCAACACTTTCACGAGTCCTCGATAGCTATTCTGGCTACGCCCCGCCGAAATACCCTTCGATACGATCGTACTACGGGTATTCTTCCCGATATGTATCATCTTCGTTCCTGTGTCGGCTTGCTGATAGTTATTGGTAACAGCCACCGAATAAAACTCCCCGACCGAATGATCGCCCGCCAGCACACAACTAGGATATTTCCAAGTAATGGCCGACCCCGTCTCCACCTGCGTCCAAGAGAGCTTAGAGTGATCGCCTTTGCACATGCCTCGCTTCGTCACGAAATTATAGATACCGCCTTTCCCGTCCTTATCGCCCGGATACCAATTCTGCACGGTCGAATATTTCACTTCGGCACGATCATGCACTACAATTTCCACGATAGCTGCGTGCAATTGATTCTCATCACGCATAGGAGCCGTACAACCTTCGAGATAGCTCACATAGCTGTCGTCATCGGCAACAATCAATGTTCGTTCGAACTGTCCCGTATTAGCGGCGTTGATACGGAAATAGGTAGATAATTCCATAGGACACCGGACTCCTTTGGGGATATAAACGAACGAGCCGTCACTGAATACGGCCGAGTTAAGCGCTGCAAAAAAATTGTCCCGATACGAAACAACCGAGCCTAAATAACGTTTCACCAAATCGGGATAATCTTTCACCGCCTCGCTGAACGAGCAGAAAATGACACCCAATTCGGCCAGTTTTTCCCGAAAAGTCGTCCGTACCGACACACTATCCATCACCGCATCGACCGCTATACCCGACAGTTTCATCTGTTCTTCGAGCGAAATTCCCAGCTTGTCGAATGTCTTGCGTAGCTCAGGATCCACTTCATCGAGGCTTTTCGGAGCCTCTTTGGTCTTGGGAGCGGCATAATAACTGATAGCCTGATAGTCTATATCGGGAATATTCAAATGAGCCCAATGCGGCATTTCGAGCGTCTTCCAGTAAGCGTATGCTTTCAGACGGAATTCAAGTAACCATTCCGGCTCCTTTTTCTTCTCCGAAATATGGCGGATAATATCCTCGTTCAACCCGGTAGGAATAATATCTGTCTCTATATCGGTTACAAATCCGTATTTATAATCGTTAGTAGTAACGTCGTTTAATATTTCATTCGAATTATCCTGTTTCATTTTTAATCTGCTTTACAATTTTCACAACAGAGATACGGCTCGTTGCATATCGAATAAGGTATAAACAATCCCCTCGTCGGTTTGGTTTCCGAAACGAACTGCTCTTGTGCCATCGAAAAGAGCAACGGAGCTACACGCAATGTATATCCATAGAACTGTGACGAAGCCGTCTCTTTTTCCGGAATCAGTTTACCCTTAGGATCGATAATATGGACGAGATTAAGCACTATACTCAATATGACCAAATATTTGACGGCGCCGAACAAAGCCCCGGCCAATCTATCGAGCCACCCCAATGCCACATGATGCGTAATGTGATGTATCAGCCTCATCAGTTGAACGCATATAATGTAAACGATAAGGAACAATAACGAATATGCGATAACCCGGCTTACACCCTCAGGCAAATCGAACATCTCCCTCAACAACGCAGAGAACGAATTTCCGAAAAACCGGGAGACGACTATACCTGCGATAAACCCGCCCAACGAACCTACCTGACGGATAACCCCTTTGATGAGTCCGTACAGAAAACCTACAACGGCGATCAATAGGATAGTAAAATCAACATAATTCATCTCTCACACTCCCGATTCTTAACCCTGCAAAATTACTTTTTTATTTTGAATACTCCGTATTTCCGCCTTATTATCCGTCAAAGACGATAACAAAGGCCGCCCCGTACCTACGAGGCAGCCTCTCTATTCCCGAAAAACGTTTCTTTCTTAAAGCGTCTTTTTCACTTCTACCTCTTCATAGGCCTCTACGAGATCGCCTATCTTAACATCGTTGTAGTTCGTGATGTTCAATCCGCATTCAAATCCCGTAGTCACCTCTTTAACATCGTCTTTGAAGCGTTTCAGAGAGCCCAAATCTCCGCTATAAATCACGATACCGTCTCGTATCAAACGTATCTTGCTCGACCGTTTCAGCTTACCTTCCTTCACGATACAGCCGGCAACCGTACCGACTTTCGTAATATGATAAGTTTCCAAAACCTCGGCCGTACCCAATATCTCCTCTTTGATTTCGGGAGACAACATACCTTCCATAGCCGATTTAACCTCCTCGATAGCATCGTAGATGATCGAATAGAGACGTATATCGACTCCTTCTTTCTCGGCCAATCGGCGAGCAGCCACGGAGGGTCTCACTTGGAATCCAATGATAATAGCATTGGATGCGGCGGCCAACGTAATATCCGATTCGGATATTTGTCCTACGGCCTTATGCAATACATTGATTTGTATTTCGGGGGTGGATAGTTTGATAAGCGAATCGCTCAAAGCCTCCACCGATCCGTCCACATCGCCCTTCACAACCAAATTCAACTCTTGGAAATTGCCGACAGCTATACGACGACCTATATCGTCGAGGGTCAATAACTTGTGAGTACGCAAGCCCAATTCACGTTGCAATTGTTCGCGTTTATTGGCAATCTCGCGTGCCTCTTGCTCCGTATCCATCACATGGAACACATCACCTGCCTGAGGAGCACCGTTCAAACCGAGAATCTGAACGGGAGCCGACGGACCGGCAACTTCGATACGGGCATTTCTTTCGTTGAACATAGCTTTTACCTTTCCGTGATTGGTTCCCGCCAACACGACATCGCCTTTATGCAAAGTCCCGTTTTGTACCAATACGGTAGCAACATATCCACGCCCTTTATCCAAAGTGGACTCGATAATCGAACCGGTAGCCCTCCGGTTGGGATTCGCTTTTAAGTCGAGCAATTCGGCCTCCAACAAAACCTTTTCCATCAATTCATGTACTCCGGTTCCTTTTTTAGCCGAAATCTCCTGCGACTGATATTTACCGCCCCAATCTTCTACGAGGTAGTTCATATTAGCCAACTCCTCTTTAATCTTGTCAGGATTGGCATTCGGCTTGTCAATCTTATTGATAGCGAACACAATGGGAACACCGGCTGCCGAAGCATGATTGATGGCCTCGACAGTTTGGGGCATTACATTGTCATCGGCAGCGACGATAATAATGGCGATATCAGTCATCTGGGCTCCGCGGGCACGCATAGCCGTAAATGCCTCGTGACCCGGAGTATCGAGGAAAGTGATACGACGTCCATCTTCCAATTTCACATTATATGCACCGATATGCTGAGTGATACCTCCGGCTTCCCCGGCAATCACATTCGAATTGCGAATATAGTCGAGTAATGAAGTTTTACCATGATCCACGTGTCCCATCACGGTCACGACAGGAGGACGAGATGTCAAATCTTCTTCCCTATCCTCTTCTTCATGAATAGCCTCGACCACCTCGGCACTTACATATTCGGTCTTAAAACCGAATTCTTCCGCAACGATATTGATCGTCTCGGCATCGAGACGCTGATTGATCGACACCATCATGCCGATACTCATACAGGTAGCGATAACCTCGTTCACCTGAACATTCATCATCGAAGCCAAATCGTTTGCCGTAACAAACTCCGTCAGCTTCAACACTTTACTTTCAGCTTCCTCCATTTCGGCGAGCTCACGTTCGCGATTCGAGAAAGCCTCGCGTTTTTCTTTACGCCATTTGGCCGATTTCTTCTGTCCTTTTGTATTATTGGTAAGGCGAGCCAATGTCTCTTTTATCTGCTTTTGTACATCTTCTTCGCTCACCTCGGCCTTTATAGGACGTTGTTTTTGTTTATTCGGTCTATTTCCTCCGTTATTTTTACCATTTCCTCCACGGGAGGGTTGTCCACCCATCGATGAAATGCTTTTCGATATATCTACCTTTTCTTTACTGATTCGTTGACGCTTCCTACGTTCACCACCTTGCTGATTAGCATCGTCGCCACCGGCAGCCTTGTGTGATTCTTGTCTCTGTTTCTCTTTACTCTCCCGTTCTTTACGTTTTTCCTCTTTCGTCTTTTTCTTCGGACGAGTCTGTTGATTCAACGCATCGAGATCTATTTTACCGACGACATTGATATTCGAGGTAAACGCCGGACGATTAATGGTAAACACCTCGTCTTCATGGGATTCCTCAACTCCCTTTTCTTCTTTAACTTCTTGCTCGACAACCGCCTCTTTTACTTTCGGTTCAACTATTTGAGGTTCAGGTTTCGATTGAGAGACAACCTCTTGTTTAGGTTCGGCGACCGGCTTATTCTCTTCTTCGGCAGGCTTCACTTCTTCACGGGCCGACACCGCCGATTCTGGTTTTTCCTCTTTCGTTTTCACTTCGGCCTTGTTCTCCTCCGATTTAACCGGCTCTTTTTTCTCTACCGGACTTTCCTTTTTATGTTCGGACGACTTCGGACGATTCAACGCGTCGAGATCTATTTGACCGACCACTTTCGGGCGTTGTGTCTCGGGAATAATTGTTTTCAGCTCCTTCGGTTCTTCCTTTATTGCCGATGAAGAATTCCCCTCCTCCGATTCGGTAGCCGATGTCGCCTTGCTCTTTTCCTTATGACGTTCAAGACTAATGCTCTCCGATTCGAGTTTCAAATTTTTGTCCTTACTGAACTCCTTGACAAGCAGTGCATACTGTTCGTCGGTTATCTTGGTGTTAGGGTTAGCTTCAACCGTAAAACCTTTCTTTTGAAGAAATTCGACCGCCGTCTGAATTCCTACATTCAAGTCTCTTGCTACTTTATTTAACCTTATCGACATACTCAGTTTTAGTTTATAAATAATGGAAGAATTAAAGATGCCTCCGACAAAGGCACAAAGACCGCATTGTATCGGTCCCGAAAACGGATTACTCTTCAAACTCCGCTTTCAAAATAGCGAGAACTTCGTCCACGGTGTTCTCTTCGAGGTCGGCTTTCTCGATCAATGTTTCACGAGGCAACGCAAGCACACTCTTCGCAGTAGCGCATCCGATACCTTTCAAGGCCTCGATCACCCAGTCGTCGATTTCGTCGCTGAATTCGTCGAGATAAATATCCTCCTCTTCTTCCTCGTCTATATCTCTGTAAACATCGATATTGTAACCCGTAAGCATGCAAGCCAGCTTAATATTCAAGCCACCTTTACCGATAGCCAACGAGACCTCTTCGGGTTTAAGAAACACCTCTGCTTTCTTCTCCTCTTCATTCAACCGGATCGAAGAAATCTTGGCCGGACTCAAAGCGCGTTGTATAAACAGAGATGGATTGGCCGTGTAATTAATGACATCGATATTTTCATTGCGCAATTCCCGGACAATACCATGTATACGCGAACCTTTCACACCCACGCAAGCTCCTACCGGATCAATACGATCGTCATACGATTCAACGGCAATTTTAGCACGCTCTCCCGGAATACGGGCAATCGCCCTTATCAAAATCAAGCCGTCGTGAATTTCGGGCACTTCGAGCTCGAAAAGACGACGAAGAAATTCATTGGACGTACGGGATACCAAAATTTTAGGATTGTTGTTCTTGTTATCGACTTCCAACACGACAGCCCGCACGGTCTCGCCTTTCCGGTAAAAATCCGAAGGTATCTGTTCGGCTTTCGGCAGCAACAACTCATTACCGTCGTCATCGATCAACAACATCTCCTTTTTCCAAATCTGGTAAACTTCGGCACTTACCAACTCGCCTATTTTATCTTTATATCTATTGTAAATGGCATCTTTTTGCAAATCGAGAATCTTCGAAGCCAGCGTTTGGCGCAAGTTCAAGATAGCTCGACGACCGAATTTCTCGAAATGCACCTCGTCGGTCATCTCCTCGCCGACCTCGAAATCGGGGTCGGTTTTCCGAGCCTCCGACAAAGAAACCTGCAAATTACTGTCGGTCACCGCTCCGTCTTCCACAATCTCACGGTTACGCCATATTTCGAAATCCCCCTTCGTCGGATTCACGATTATATCGAAGTTTTCATCGGTCCCGAACATCTTTGCCAATACGTTGCGGAAAGATTCTTCCAGCACACTAATCATCGTAGTTATTTCGATGTTCTTCAACTCTTTGAACTCTGCAAAGGTATCGACCATGCTAACGGGTTCCTCTTTTTTTGCCATATTATTTAAATCTGATTAGATATTTTGTATATTTTACTTCATCATATCCAAAAGCGAGGTCTTCCTCGACCTCCACTTTTCGTTTACTGGTTTCGCTCTTTACTTTCTTGGTTATCGTCACGACAAATTTCTCCGAATCGGCACTTTTCAATATCCCCGAAAGTTTCATGCCGTTTTTGGTCAACAATTCCACTTCCTTGCCTATATTTTTCTTGTACTGCCCGAGGACTTTGAACGGAGAGGTAATCCCTGCCGACCCAACCTCCAATTCATAATCTTCGGCATCTCGGTCGAGCTTCGATTCCAAAAAACGATGTAACGCCACGCAGCGATCTATATCCACACCCTCCTCGTTGTCTATTTCCACGACAATCACATTATCGGGTTTTACTTGTACATCGACTACGAAACAGTCGCTTCCGGTCAACCCTTCTTCAACAAATGCCTCTATTTCTTTTTTATCTATCATAACGACTCTATGCTAAGAAAAAAACGAGGGGACATCATTGCCCCCTCTTCCATTCCAACCGCCACAAAGATAGCACAATATTATATAATACGCAACTCCACAGATTCCCTATGAACCAAAATAGGATAATTCGCACCTAAAATTTAAATATTTTTCAACAAATATATTCTTATTTAATATAATAAAAATACAAAAGAACGCAATTGTCTCCGCAACAAAAGTTCTCTGCCCCCACAATAACGATTACACAAAGCATGAAACAATGGACTGTGATCCATATATTTTAGATGAGCGAGCTCATGGCAAATAACATAATCGATCAACTCTTCGGGTAGGTACATCAAATAAAACGACAACTGTATCTCTCCCCGACGGGTACAATGCCCCAACTTTCGCCGCCCGCGACCTATCGTCACCGAAACCACAGGCAACCCCAATCTCGACGAGATTTGATTCAGCCTCCGAGGTAAAACCTCTTGCGCTCTTCTGTAAACGAAACGACCCACTCCCCGCGACAACGTTTTCCGTACATTCGTCTCATTCAAATCGATTCCCGGAGGACAAAACACCTGTAAACAATCACCCTCATACCGAAATAAAAACTTATTCGACACACCCGGCAATAAACATATATCTCCTCCACAGCAAGGAATACTATCGCCCGTAGACAAAACTCGATTTTTCCGTATCGTCGCGCTTCGAGACACCAACGCCCTCAGTTTTTCACGATTATCGTCCACCGCCGATTTCACCCGGTTTACAGCATATCCTTCCGGACAAGTAATCTGCAAACCATTATCCTTTACTCTAAATATCAAACGGCACGCCCGACTATCCGAACGAATATAAATCGCCCCGAATTCCTCGTCTCGATAAACAAACATCTACTTTCTCCTTTTCCATTTGCGAAGATAATGGAATTGGAGCACTTGAACAAAATCGGACAAAAAAAATGGCTCGATCGATAATTAGTTGGGATATCGGCTTAATAGAAAATCAGAGGCGATTCTCTTTTAATTTCTCTCTTGTATTCACAGACAGAGGTGAAAAAGAATATTCGAAGCAGCATTATAGTCCTCTTCCCTTCTGCGTCCCGCAGCCTTACGAGGTGTTTTGCAACGCAAAATATAGGGGAGGTAGCACGAAGTGACGGAGGAGTTAAATAAATATCCACAACAGAGGAAACACATCAAGGTATCGACACTCTCCCTCTGCTCATCGCAGATAAGATAGGGGGGAGTGCCCGCAGGGCGAGGGGGTTAAACTCTCAAAAACATAATTTATTATCTTCTCAATCCTTCTCCGAAGAGCCTAAAATATAGCTACCGTCAAGCAATTCATCGCTAAAATTCATGTCTATCCCCGAATTTTCCATTGAATCCAAAAACGCTCTCCCCCACGAAAAGAATTGTCGGTAAAATCTATTTACCACCGGTTCCCCAAAAATAGTTTCGCTCCACAACAAAACCGAAATAACACCCCATTAGTTAAAAAATCATATTTATTTAGTACTATGCAATACAAACTACCAAATCATACCTATATTTGTGTTGTAAAAGGTACTAAACATGAATACAGACAACGTTAAATCTCAGATGAGAAAAGGGATACTGGAATATTGTACCCTGTTGATTCTTCAAAAAAGAAGAGCCTATGTTTCTGATATTATCCAATCGCTCAAAGAGGCGAAACTCATTGTAGTGGAGGGAACGCTATACCCACTTCTTTCCCGCCTTAAAAACTCCGGATTACTGACTTACGTTTGGGAAGAATCCACGCAAGGCCCCCCGAGGAAGTATTATGAACTTACTCCCGAAGGAGCTGTTTTTCTAAACGAACTCGACAGCGCTTGGAAAGAATTGAATCAAGTCATCGACCACATCAAAGAACAATAAACCAAATACACTTTTATATGAAAAAGACCGTAACCGTCAATCTCGACAAAACGATTTTCAATATCGACGACGATGCCTATACCGTCCTCGAATCTTATTTAGAAGCACTACACGACCATTTCAAAAAAGAAGAAGGCGGGCAAGAAATCATGAACGACATCGAAAGCCGCATTTCCGAACTTTTCAAGGAAAGGTTAGGGTTCGGCATGCAAGTAATCACCCTACAAGAGGTCAACGAAGTCATCGCCATAATGGGCCAACCGGACGAAATAGAAAACCCACTCGATTCGGGGACGGCTCCCGACAATAATGCAGATGGTGATAACTCTGGGCAAACGACCGATACTTCGAACAACGAATCTCATAAATCGACCAAACGGCTGTACCGCGACCCCGACAATCGCATATTGGGAGGTGTAGCATCCGGTATGGGCTACTATTTCGGTATAGACACGGTAGCCATTCGCGTCATCATGGTATTGCTGTTACCCTTATGGGCTTCATCGGTATGGATATATCTGTTGCTTTGGATATGTATTCCCGAAGCCCGCACAACCTCTCAAAAACTCGAAATGCGAGGTGAAACACCCACTGTCGACAATATCAAAAGAGCCGTAGAAGAAGAAAAAGAAAATGTCTCCCGAAACGGAGGTGTCGCCAATTCGATTTGGCGAAGCATGGGGAGTATATTCCGTGGATTTTTCAAATTCATATTTATTTGTATCGGCGGGCTTATCGCCATATCCATTATCGGAGCCTTAGTTACCTGCATCATCAGTATTCTAGGTTTCTTTTTCTTAGGGACAGCAACCATAACGACCCCCTTCTTCTCGATTTTTCCCGGAGGGATGCACGTTCTTAACGGACATTGGGAACTGGTTGTATTCACACTCTCGCTATTTTTTACTTTCGGTATCCCTTTGTATGCCATACTTCGAGCCGTATTAGGATCTATATTCCACTGGAAGGCCCAATCGTCGGCACTCAACATTTTCCTACTGGTTCTTTGGATACTTTCTCTGGTCGGGCTATTCGTCTCTACTTTCATTTATATTCCCGAATATCCATTATTAAATCTATAAAGCTCCATAATTAGAAAGAGAACGCCACAAAACTGCCGGGAAACCGCAGTTTGTGGCGTTCTTGCTTTATAGAAAAATCGGGTCACTCCCGTTTATCGACCCCCCACATCAATTTCGCGCGGAGCGTTGCCGAAAAACTATGCCCCAATCGTTTCACTACTTTTATGGAAAACGGAGCCTTTCGCAACACGACTTGCGAATCTGTATCCAACATAACCGAACGACCGTCGAGACTCAACAAATAACTATGGTTGCGGCTATCCACACGCAACGTAATATTCATATCGTCATTCACGACCAACGGTCGAACCGTCAAACTGTGCGGCGCCACAGGCGAAATAACCCAATTGGCAGCCCGAGGCATAATAATAGGGCCTCCTACACTCATCGAATAAGCGGTCGAGCCGGTAGGTGTCGCCACGATTAAACCATCGGCCTGATAGGTATTCAAATAACTATCTCCCACAGTCGTATGAATGGAAATCATCGATGAAGTATCCTGCTTCAAGACAGCGACCTCATTAAGAGCATAAGGCCAAAAATTCTCCGACAAACCGTTAAACTCGACTTGAAGCAACGATCGCTCCTCTATTTTATACTTTCCCTCTAAAATTTCGTTCAATACCGGTTCTACTTCTTCGGCAGGGACATCGGCTAAAAAGCCCAGACGACCGATATTCACACCCAAAACAGGAATACCCCTGTCGCCTATTTTTTCGGCAGCCCGCAGAAAAGTACCGTCCCCGCCGATACTCAATGCCATATCGGCAGTATAATCGCTTCGACAATCGGTCTCCCCGATTCTATGACAAACATCGGGAAATTCTTTCGATAAAAAATCATAAAAATCCCCGTGCGCTACAAGCTCCGCCTCGGTACGGGACAATGTCTGCAACACATGCCGAATTTGTTCCGATCGAGATGGTTGATAAGTATGCCCGAATAATAAGATCCTCATATATTTCTACTTCACATTTCAAGATAATACATCAATTCTTTTATCCTTTGTTCTATCCGCTCGTCCATGACTCCATGCAACTGGTAACAACTCACTACCCGATAATCGAACCGCTCCAACGAACGAAGCACAGGGGTGGCATCTTCCCTGTCTATTCGCAAACAAGCCTTCCATATACCTGTTTTCTCATCGGGACGAATCATCAAATTCATCACTCGACAATCGTTATCCTCCACCAATCGAGTCAACTCGGTAGCCGAATAATCTTCTCGCGGAATCTCCAATTCAATAATCGCTCCCGAAGAGGAGGTTTGGCACAAATGAGCGACCGCAACCAAAGCCAAATGAATAGATATCGCGCCCACATAACGACGATCGGTCGTTACCACCGGAAGTATATCGTCGGAGTATTGAGCAAGTTGATTGACGACATCGAACAAATGGCTCTCTTCCCGAACAGACGGAGTACGCCAGTTTTCGCGCCCGATCTTTCCGGCTACATCGTCCCGAAGCAGCTCTTTCTCATGAACGACTCCGACATACGAGCCCTCGTCCACAATCGGCAGGCTCGACAATCCAGACATCTGCATCGTCGCCAACCCTTGTTTGACCGACATTCCCGGGGTTAAAAGAGGTATTTCGGGCAATATCATATCTTTTGCTTTCATTTTTTGCTCATATTTCTGTAATTCGTATTATTTTTGCGGTAAAGATTATACAAAAATAATGAAAGGTGTGTGCAGGATAAAACAAATCCGTTTGCTTTTTACGCAGGACTGCACCTTCTTTTCGCATTTTATGCAAATATAGTGAAAGGTGAGTGCAGAGACAAGAGGGAATTATATTTCCGATTTGACTATGCCGAACCGAATCCTATATTCGTGTTTACAAATATAGTGAAAGGTGAGTGCAAAGGCAAACGGAAATCATATTTCCGACTTGGCTTTGCCGAAACGAGTCCTACACTATACAAATATAGGTATTTTTTCGGTGGACAAACCCGTCGGATTGTTTGAGTTAAAATTATTACCGACAATACCGAAGGTTTCAACACCAAAGCGAGATAAGGTTAATAAAGAGAAATGACAAAATTAAGTGTAAATGTCAACAAAATAGCCACCTTGCGAAACGCAAGAGGCGGTAATATTCCAAACGTGTTAAAAGTCACTTTGGACTGTGAATCATTCGGAGCAGAAGGTATCACGGTTCACCCCCGTCCCGACGAACGCCACATACGTTATGCCGATGTGTATGAATTAAGACCTGCTGTAAGCACCGAATTCAACATCGAAGGTTATCCCTCCGAAAAATTTCTCGACATGGTTCTCAAAGTGAAACCCACGCAAGTGACGCTCGTTCCCGATGCACACGATGTCATTACATCGAACGCAGGTTGGGACACCAAAAACAACTTCGATTTTCTTTCCAAAGTGGTCGACCTTTGTAAATCAGCGAATATACGAACCTCCATTTTCGTAGAACCGGATTTAGAGATAGTCGAATACGCCGCAAAAACCGGAGCCGACCGTATCGAATTATATACCGAGCCCTACGCCGTTCGCTATCCAAAAGACAAAGAAGATGCGATAAAACCATTCGTCGAAGCAGCCGAGCATGCACGCGGCTTGGGATTAGGTGTAAACGCCGGGCACGATTTAAGCCTTGAAAACCTCCGGTTCCTGCATGAAAGAATCCCTTTCCTAAGCGAAGTATCCATCGGGCATTGCCTCATCTGCGATGCTCTGTATTTAGGTCTGCGGGAAACCATCAAACAATATAAAGAATGCCTGAAATAATCCATTAAACCGAACGCCATGAATTTATTGACATTGCTTTTGCAGACTACCGACACGCTTGTGACTCCTCCCGTTCTGACACCCACGGTCGAAACCGCAGGTGATTTGAATCTTTGGGAACTCGCCTGCAAGGGAGGAATCATCATGATTCCCCTTTTGTTGCTCTCCTTGTTATCCATCTACATTTTTTTCGAAAGGCTACAAGTCATCAGACGAGCCGCACGCGAAGACAATACGTTTATGGAACGGATCAAAGACTATATCCACGAAGGCGACATAGACAGCGCATTGAAACTCTGCAAAAAAACCAATACTCCCTATTCCCGACTTATCGCCAAAGGTATCTCTCGCTTGGGTCGTCCCATGAACGATGTTTTAGTAGCCATCGAAAACGTGGGAAACATCGAGATCGCCAAACTCGAAAAAGGATTTCCGTGGTTAGCGACAACTGCCGCGGGAGCACCCATGTTGGGATTCCTCGGAACCGTCACTGGTATGGTGAGGGCTTTCTACAACATGGCATCGGCCGGAAACAATGCCGATATCTCCACGCTGTCGGGAGGTATCTATGAAGCACTGGTAACGACAGTAGCCGGTCTCATCGTCGGAATTATCGCACTCTTTGCCTATAACTATCTCGTATCACGTGTAGACGGGGTGATGAATCAGTTGGAAGCGAAGACTATGGAATTTATGGATTTGCTCAACGAGCCGGCAGAATAATTCGGACATCATGGCACTCAAACGAAGACATAAAATAGACGCGACGTTTAGTATGGCATCGATGACCGATGTCATATTCCTGTTGCTCATATTCTTCATGATCACCTCTACGATCGTCTTTCCCAACTCCATAAAGGTAAACCTTCCGCAAAGCAATCAGCAAGCAGCAGCCAAACCGCTCACACGGGTAACGATCGATGAAAACTTGAACTATTACATCGCTTTCGGAAACGAAGCGGCACAACCTGTCACATACGACCAACTGGTACAGAAATTGGCAGAAACCCCGCAACACGACACCGAGCGATTCGTCGCTCTTTATGCCGACGAAACAGTCCCCTATCGCGAAATCGTCAAAATACTCAATATAGCCAACGACAACCGATTAAAAATGGTACTGGCCGCCAAGCCCGTACACAACCCATAACCCTTTTCCGTTTTCCGTGGAACAACAGAAAAAAGATAAAATACTGGCACTTGTCACGACAATCGTCTTGCACATAGTCGTCCTGTTTGTCCTGTGGCTCACTTTCTTAGGAAAGGAACCCATCGGCACAGGTAGCGGCGTATTGGTACAAGTAGGTTTTGTAGATGAATCGGCAGGTATGTTTGAATCGAATGCCGATCGTCCCGAACAAACCGAGGCGGAACGTCCCCGTGAAAACGAAGATGAGCTACTGACTCAAACCGACGAGGAAAGCATACACATCGAAAAGAAAGAAGATAAAAAAGATAAAACCATACAAGAGAATAAAAAAGACGAGCGCATAGCCAATCAAGTCAAAAATGCTTTCGGGAAAGGAGTTTCCAATGACGGCAGCAGAGGCGATAGCGACGAAAGAAGCGGCACGCAGGGCAATCCGTTCGGTAACTCTTCGACCGGCGAAATAACCGGTGTGGGAGGATATGGAGGATACAACCTCGGCGGACGCGGACTCGTAGGTTCATTACCATATCCCGAATACGACAACAGTAACGATGCCGGTATCATCGCCATATCCATAACCGTGGATCCGCAAGGAAAAGTCATCAGTGCTATCGCTACGGTTAACGGCAGCAAAGGCACGGCATTCTCCAACCCGAAGTTGCGGGCATCCGCCGAAGCCGCCGCCCGCAAATCGCGATTCGAGCGCAGCACGGGTTCCTCCAATCAAACAGGAGTTATCATCTATATCTTCAAACAAAATTAAGCACTTCTTTACTACGGAATTAAAGTCGAAAGGAGAAACCTCTCGACTCCTTTCCTCTTGTCCCTCGCACCTTCGGCTTGTCCCGTAGCATTACGAGACAGCCACTCACTCCTCCCCTGCCGTGTCCCGTAGCCTTACGGGGTGTTTTGCATCGCAAAATATAGGGGAGGTGTCCGAAGGACAGAAGGGTTAAATAAATATCCACAACAGAAGAAATGTATCAAGGTATCAACACTCTCCCTCTGCTCATCGTAGATGAGATAGGGGGAGTGCCCGCAGGACGAGGGGGTTAAACTCTCAAAAACATAATTTATTATCTTCTCAATCCTTCTCCGAAGAGCCTGAAATGTAGCTATCGTCAAGCAATTCATCGCTAAAATTCATGTCTACCCCACAGTTTTCCTACTAAACTAAAAGAACAGTGCAATAAACGTAGAAATAGCGAGAGAATAATTTACGCCGTCTAATACCCCAACGCTATATTATCGATCCAAAAAGTATTGCCCAATCCTCCTATATAGGCAGTTCCACAAGTAGCCGAAGCCATTACCAACATGTGCGTTACCGGTTCGTCGGCTTCTCCCCAACCCACTTCGACCACCGGAACCATATCGCCTTTGCTGTTTCGGCAATAATACGATTTATCTTCGGGAATAAGCCCCATATAAGATTTGTAAAAAGGCTTATCGGTAATATCCCCGTAGTGAATAGGCACACTATGACCGTTAACCCAATCGGGTGTACTCTTTATATATCGTTCTCTCCCAGTGCCCACACGACGAGCATACACATTTCCGTCCTCATCTTCCCACCGGTGCTGCAACAAAATATATACTTCCGCGCTATCTCTTCCGGCCAACTGTTTCCGAGAACTGAATCCGGTCGATTCCGTACGGAAATCATCGGGCGAAGCCTTATATTTATAATCGAAAATCAATCGCACGGGACGTTTGGTGAACGGTATACCCATTTCCATTTTGCCATAGGGATTACTCGTCGAACGAATCGGCTCGTTCACCTCTCCTAAAAAAATACTTCCGCTCACCAACACGTGAAGATTCATCATACCCAACACACGACAATCCTCTATGACGGTTTCCATACAAGCACATGTCCCGCCATCTTGACGTTTCTCCGGTCGTACGGTATTACTGGTTTTCACTATCCCCATTACATTCGCCATCACATTCGACGATGCCCAGGGAGAACCGCCCATGTTCCTATACGCTTTATTCCCTTTGATATACTGTGTCGGAGCGATGGCGTATACTGTCTTCGTTTTTCCTCCCAACAAAGCAGATTCTTTGATTTCACGAGTTACCCAATGTTCAAAATCGCCGAAAGCTATCGGTTCCACATGTTGAGCCCTCAGACTCACCGGCTCCAAAAGACCGAGCAAAATAATAAACAAACTTAGTTTTCGCATCTTTTTCATCTTAATTTTCACAAAGTCAGACGTTACAAAATTAAATCCTCCTTCGATTTATTGTGGACAATTATCTATTTTTAAATATTCACAGGTCCTCATTTTATATAAAACCTTTCTATTCCGCTTTTTGTTCGAAACAAAAAATGTTTCTTTATGTAAAAATACAGAGGGTTTCAGAAAAGTATTTAAATCGGGAACGATCTCTTTAATTTTCATTACTTTTGCAATACGTATGAAAATAGGAGAGGTTTAACACGAGAAACAAACGTATTCGTCTTGTCTGGTGTCTATCTGTCATGCGTTATTTTTGTAAAAACATTACTATTCATTTATCTTATATCGAAAAAACACAATGGACACGGCTACATTCAATACATTCCTCGTCGTCATGGCCGTTACGGCTCTTATCGTTTTCATCGCGCTACATTTTATCAATGCGGGCTACGGTATGCTTTTCGATAAGAAATGGGGAGCATCGCTTTCCAACCGCATAGGCTGGATCGTCATGGAAGCTCCGGTATTTATCGCCATGATTTTCTTATGGATTTTCGCCACCGACGAATACCGGTTCGACCCGATTCGAATCACATTCCTCGTCTTGTTTCAAATTCATTATTTCCAACGCTCTTTCATATTCCCCTTTCTCATTAAAGGGAATAGCCGCATGCCACTCAGTATCGTGAGTATGGGTATCATCTTCAACCTGCTCAACGCACTCATGCAAGGAGGTTGGATCTTTTATATCTCACCCCTAGACTACTACACTGCCGAATGGTTCTATTCTCCGCAATTCATCATCGGAGTTATTATCTTCTTTGCGGGAATGTTTATCAACATTCAATCCGACTCCATTATACGCCACCTGCGCAAGCCCGGTGACCGACGGCATTACATACCGCAGGGAGGAATGTTCCGATGGGTATCGTCGGCAAACTATTTTGGAGAATGGCTCGAATGGGTAGGATTCGCTATCCTCACTTGGTCATGGGCCGGAGTCGTATTCGCTTGGTGGACATTCGCCAACCTCGCCCCACGGTCGGCGGCTCTTTACAAGCGATACAGCGAAGAGTTCGGAGAAGAATTTACAAAAGAAAAACGAAAAAAAATAATACCCTTCATCTATTGACAACATGGATAACGAATATTCCCAAAAACAGTCCATACTGTTCACTCCGGCTTCGATAGGCCCGATAACCCTGAGAAACCGCACAATCCGCTCGGCAGCGTTCGAAGGCATGTGCGACCATAACGCACCCACCGAAATGCTCTATGACTACCATCGCAGCGTAGCGGCAGGGGGTATCGGTATGACCACATTGGCCTATGCTTCGGTAACCCGAAACGGGCTCTCGTTCAAACATCAATTATGGATGCGACCCGAAATCGTCAAACCGCTGCGACGCATTACAGATGCCATTCACGACGAGGGAGCCAAAGCCTCCATTCAACTTGGACATTGCGGCAATATGTCGCACCGCAGCACAGCCGGCCAGATTCCCATATCGGCATCGACCGGATTCAATCTCTATTCCCCCACATTTGTGAGGGGAATGCGTAAAGACGAAATCGAGGAAGTCGCAAAAGCCTTTGGCACTGCCGTCAACACAGCACGTGATGCCGGATTCGACGCAGTAGAAATCCATGCCGGACACGGTTATCTCATCAGCCAATTCCTGTCCCCGTACACCAACCGGCGACGTGACGAATACGGAGGCTCGCTCGACAACCGCATGCGATTTATGCGCATGTGCATGGAAAATGTGATGAAAGCGGCCGGAAACGATATGGCGGTAATCGTAAAAACCAACATGAGAGACGGGTTTAAGGGAGGAATCGAAATCGACGAAGGTATACTCATCGCACAAGAACTCGAACGCTTGGGAGCCCATGCCTTAGTATTGAGCGGAGGGTTCGTCAGCAAAGCCCCTATGTATGTCATGCGAGGCGAAATGCCCATTACCTCCATGACTTATTACATGAAAACATGGTGGCTAAAATACGGTGTCAAACTGGCCGGACGATTCATGATACCCAAATCCCCCTTCCGAGAAGCCTATTTTCTGGACGATGCGCTCGAATTTAGAAAAGCATTGAAACTTCCCCTCATTTATGTGGGTGGTTTGGTTGCTCGTCCGACGATCGAAAAGGTGCTCGACCACGGATTCGAATTCGTACAAATGGGACGTGCACTCATCAACGAACCCGATTTTGTCAACCGCATGAAAAACGAAGGCGAAGAACGTTGCGGGTGCGATCATACGAACTATTGTATCGCCCGCATGTATTCCATCGAAATGGCCTGCCACAAACATTTGGAAGGACAGCTTCCCCCTTGTATCGCACGGGAAATAGAGAAAATGCACCATGCCACGAAATAAAGATCTTTCGGCATACACGGCTCTCGTCACCGGAGCGAGTTCGGGAATCGGGCTCGAATATACTCGACAGCTAGCTGCGCGGGGAGCTAATTTGGTGATGGTGAGTATCGACCGGGAAGACCTCGATCGGGAAGCAAAAAAGATTGTCGACACCAGTGGCGTATCGGTCGAAACCATTTGCATGGATTTGGCCCAACCCGATGCGGCAAACAAACTTTACGACCACTGCCGACAAAAAGGAATACAAATAGAGATTCTCATCAACAACGCAGGCATATTCTCTTTTCAGGAAATAACACGCACCGATCCGAAGAAGATAGAAACGATGCTCCAACTGCACATCGGTACAGTTACCCGCCTATCCCGACTCTTTGCCACAGACATGTGCAATAGGAAACACGGATACATACTCAACATGTCCTCCTTATCCTGTTGGACGCCCTATCCCGGCATAGCGCTCTACACAGCGACCAAAGCCTATATCAGAGTGTTCACCCGGGCTTTGGGCTACGAATTGCGCGACTACGGAGTCGTAGCCACAGTCGTTTGTCCCGGAGGCGTTGCCACCGGATTATACGGATTAAAACCCGGGCTACTGAAATTGGGAGTTCGGTTAGGAATCCTTATGACAACCGAGCGCTTGGTTCGCAAAGCATTAAAAGCCCTGTTCCAAGGCAAAAAACAACTTATCCCCGGAGTATTCAACCGTCTGCTGATTCCTTTGGCATCTGTCATGCCCACCTCCATACGGCTATTTGTAAAACACCGTCTGCTCGATGAATAAAGATTATTACATAGTTACCGGAGCAAACGGTAGCATAGGACAAGCCATTACCGAAGCTCTCGCTGCCCAAAACCTCCCGGTCGTCATGGGCTGCCGGAACATAGCCAAATCACAACCCATCAGACAACGAATCATAGAGAAAACCGGTAATTCCGATATTCTCCTCTTGCCGCTTGACCTTGCCTCATTCCAATCCATATCCCATTTTTGTAAACAACTGGCAGAAACGGGTATCTCCATAAAAGCGCTCGTTAATAATGCAGGAGTCATGTGCAAGGACTTCGGTAAAACCGTCGACGGATTCGAAACCTCGATAGGCATCAACTACATAGGAACCGTTTTTCTCACCGAGTCGCTAATACCGCTCATGCACCCGGGGAGCCGCATTGTCATGACCACTTCGTTAACCCGATATATCGGGAAAATAGATTCCTCTTTTTTCTCCGACTCACCCCGAACCTACAAACGATTCAAAGCATACGGAAAATCGAAACTCGCCCTTACCATATACACGGCACACTTGTCCATGAAAATTCGAGATAAAGGAATATCGGTAAATGCAGCCGACCCCGGTATCGTCGATTCCGACATGATCACCATGCATTCTTGGGTCGATCCGTTAGCCAATCTTTTTTTTCGACCTTTTATCAGTTCCCCCCGAAAAGGAGCGATAGGAGCGATCTATGCAGCGAGTTCGCCGGATACGGATAACATTACAGGCGAAATTTTCACAAAACACCGCCATACCCCTATCCCAACTAAATGGAGAAAGTCTCGGCAAGCCCTATGGTTGCAAAACGAAACTGAAAAAATAATAGCCGGTATTAGGTCGTAAAACACCCTTGCTTCCGACTGAAAATATAAAATTATACAAGATTTGTATTTTCTTATTAACTCGCTGCAACCGCCTATTAGACATAGTCACGAATGGTAACATAGGCATAATAATATGACAATTATCCAGATACGGAAAGCCCCATCTATCGACATACCTCTATTCAATCATATTTTTATAAACGAACCCCCTTTTTTCAGCACGCAGAATAAGAATTATAATTTTGTTTTTAATTCCGAAAACACTACCTTTGCCGAGTATTCAGATTTACATTTTCTTTTATTTCAAGGGAAAAAGAAACAAGAGATATCTTTGATATTACGAACAAGTTCTGCCGGAAAAAACAACGATGTGAATCGTTATACTATCAGTCCCCTTTTTTTATGATATCGAGATTCCGGCAGAACTTTCCTTTTTTATATCCTTAGACCAAACAAATAAATATTGACCTCTTTGCACACGGTGCAAGAGAAGTCATCAACAAACACAAACTTGCCTTTATCGAGTTTTACCGGAAAGCAATAAAGCACAATAACAATACGACCAATTAGAACCGATTAAAAAGACTCAGTCGATAATTAGTGGGGATTCTCCTTTTATACCTCTAACCCCTCAATCAAAGATTATATAATATTTTCAACCCCCTCGCCCTGCGGGCACTCCCCCTATCTCATCTGCGATGAGCAGAGGGAGAGGATTGAAAGTATCACTTTGAACCGTTTTATCCCTTCGGAGCTTTATGGGATATTCTCCTCCTCTCCTGCCCCGTAGCATTACGGGGTGTTTTGCAATGCAAAATATTGGGGAGGTGTCATGTAGTGACGGAGGGGTTAAATTTTTCAAGAATCTATTCGGTGGCTTTTTCAACCATTCACCAAGAAGACAGGAATATACTTATTGACAAGAGATTCATCGCTAAAATTCGAGTCTGTCTCCTTCTATATTGTTTCACAGAACACCCTGTAATGTTACGGGATGCGGCAGGAGAGAAGGGTAAATACAAATCTCTCTCATTCATTAACATTCAAATCTATCCCCATGAATTTTCTACTGAACCATATTAGGCTCAATAGAGGAGAAATCTTTCTGAGGAGAGGGGTTAAATGATAAAAACACTACTCCCTCTGATTTCTCACCGAGCCTATTTAAATTAACCTCATTTTTATCACCTAAAAACAAAAACCGCCAAGCTCGTTCAGAACTCGGCGGCATTATATATGTAATCAAATCCTTCAATTACAATTTACCGGCACTGCCCAATACATTTTCAATTTTGTGCTTGTACAATTTTTCCATGTTGTCACGAGCCGGGCCCAAATATTTACGAGGATCGAATTCTGCGGGTTTCGTCGCAAACACCTCGCGGATAGCGGCTGTCATAGCCAAACGGCTGTCCGAGTCGATGTTGATTTTACAAACGGCCGATTTAGCAGCTTTACGCAATTCCTCTTCGGGAATACCGATAGCGGCATCCAATTTTCCTCCGTATTTGTTGATCGTATCGACCTCTTCTTGGGGTACAGAAGACGAGCCGTGCAATACGATGGGGAAGCCCGGAAGTTTTTCCATAACGGCATCCAATACGTCGAATGCCAAAGGAGGAGGAACCAAACGACCCGTCTTAGGATCTACATGACATTGTTCGGGTTTGAATTTATAAGCTCCGTGAGAAGTACCGATAGAGATAGCCAAAGAATCGCAACCTGTGCGAGTAGCGAAATCGATTACTTCTTCGGGGTCGGTATAAGTGTGATGTTCTGCACTTACCTCGTCTTCTACACCGGCAAGCACACCCAGCTCACCCTCTACCGTTACATCGAATTGGTGAGCATAGTCCACTACTTTCTTAGTCAGAGCTACATTCTCTTCGTAAGGCAAGTGAGAACCGTCGATCATTACCGAAGAGAATCCCATATCGATACAAGATTTGCACAATTCGAACGAATCGCCGTGATCAAGGTGCAGAACGATTTGAGGATGTTCGCAACCCAACTCTTTGGCATATTCCACTGCACCCTGTGCCATATAACGAAGCAATGTTTGGTTGGCATAGTTACGAGCGCCTTTCGAAACTTGGAGAATTACCGGCGATTTGGTTTCAACAGAAGCCTTGATAATAGCCTGTAACTGTTCCATATTGTTAAAGTTGAAAGCGGGAATTGCATAACCGCCTTTGATAGCCTTAGCAAACATCTCTTTGGTGTTTACCAATCCTAATTCTTTGTAGCTTACCATCTTATAATAAATTAATGTTAGTAATTCCTCATGTAAAAAGATTGCGAACAAAATCAATAGGACCTTTTCTTATTAGATAATCCGACTTGTTTTCGACAATCGTTGCAAAGATAAACATTTTTGCCGACTCCCTTTATTAACAAGTATAAAAAACATGCATACCTCATACTTTTTTACTAATTTTACATAACGGAAAACATGGCATTCCACTCTCTTTATATCGATATAACCTGCAAAATGTTCAATAAATATACTCAGAAAAAGGTTAAATCTTTGTACAATCGCACATTATTGCATTTTGAAACCGTTTCTGCTTTCTCTATTCAATTATTATCCGTACTTTTGCCCTCCGTATATTTTTTATAACCCCTTAAATTCAATTCGTTTATAAAAAATGAGAAAATGGCGTATTGAGGACTCCGCCGAACTATATAACATCAACGGGTGGGGCCTGAAATATTTTTCGATCAACGACAAAGGGCATGTCGCTGTAACGCCCCGGGAGGGAAGCGCATCGGTCGATTTGAAAGAATTAATGGACGAGTTACAAGTCCGCGACGTTTCGTCGCCCGTATTGTTGCGTTTTCCCGATATTCTCGATAATCGTATCGAGAAAATATCCAAATGTTTTCAACAAGCGGCCGACGAATATGGTTACACGGCCAAAAACTTCATCATCTACCCCATCAAGGTCAACCAAATGCGACAAGTGGTGGAAGAGATCGTCAGTCACGGCAAAAAATTCAACATCGGCTTAGAAGCGGGTTCCAAACCCGAATTGCATGCTGTATTGGCAATCAACACCGATGAAAACTCGCTCATCATCTGTAACGGATACAAAGACGAGAACTATGTAGAATTGGCGCTTTTGGCTCAAAAGATGGGACGACGCATCTTCCTTGTTGTGGAAAAACTGAATGAACTACGTCTCATAGCCGATATTTCCAAACGCTTAAAAATACGTCCGAACATCGGAATTCGCATCAAACTGGCAAGTTCCGGCAGCGGTAAATGGGAAGAAAGCGGAGGTGACGGAAGCAAATTCGGGCTCAATTCCAGCGAATTGTTAGAAGCTCTCGATTTCTTGGAAAAAGCCAAGATGACCGATTGCCTCAAACTGATACACTTCCACATCGGCAGCCAAATCACAAAAATACGACGCATCAAAAATGCGCTCAAAGAAGCTTCGCAATTTTATGTCCAGCTCCAAAACATGGGATTCCACGTAGAGTTTGTCGATATCGGCGGAGGCTTGGGTGTCGATTACGACGGAACCCGTTCCTCATCGAGCGAGAGCAGCATGAACTATTCTATACAGGAGTATGTCAACGACTCCGTCTCGGCGTTGGTCGATGCCTGCGCGAAAAACAATTTGCCGCAACCGAACATCATCACCGAGTCGGGACGGTCGCTTACCGCCCATCATTCCGTACTGGTATTCGAAGTACTGGAAACTACCTCGCTCCCGATATGGGACGAGAAAGAAGAACTCGGTGAAAATCCTCACGAACTGGTAGACGAGCTCTATAAAATATGGGACAACATGAACCAACCCCGGTTGCTCGAATCATGGCATGATGCCCTGCAAATCCGGGAAGAAGCGCTCGACCTATTCGGGTTGGGTCTGCTCGACTTACGTACCCGTGCCCAGATAGAGCAACTATTCTGGTCTGTGGCTCGCGAAGTGAACGAAATCGCCTCCGACATGAAGCATGCTCCCGAAGAACTTCGGAAAATTTCCAAACTTCTGCCCGACAAGTATTTCTGTAACTTCTCTCTGTTCCAGTCGTTACCAGATTCATGGTCGATAGACCAACTTTTCCCCATCATGCCCATCAGTCGGCTTGACGAGCGTCCCGACCGCACGGCAACCATACAAGACATTACTTGCGATTCCGACGGGAAAATCAATAATTTCATCTCGTCGCACGGAGCGAACTCACACCTTGCCGTACATGCGCTCAACAACAAGGAGCCCTATTACATAGGCGTATTCCTCGTGGGAGCCTATCAAGAGATATTGGGAGATATGCACAACCTCTTCGGAGACACGAACGCCGTGCACGTCAGCGTGTACAAAGACCGCTACGAAATAGACCAAGTCATCGACGGCGAGACGGTGGCCGAAGTCCTCGACTACGTGCAGTTCTCACCCAAGAAACTGGTTCGCAGCGTGGAAACATGGGTAACTTCATCTATGAAAGCCGGCATCATCACTCCCGAAGAAGGTAGAGAATTTCTCTCCAACTACCGATCGGGTTTGTACGGATATACCTATTTAGAAAACGACTAACTTTTCACATGGATTATCGGGACACGAGTTTCCCGGTAATCCATTCCTATTTAAAAATGCAACGCTATTTCATCTACCTTTCTTTCAACGGTGCGCAGTATCATGGTTGGCAAATACAGCCCAATGGAATCACCGTGCAAGAAGTCCTCGAAAAAGCGTTAGCCACATTGCTCCGCCGTGAAACGCCGGTGACAGGTGCGGGACGAACCGACGCCGGTGTCAACGCCCGGCTCATGGTTGCCCACTTCGATGCGCCAATACCCCTCGACAATCCGACCGAAACAGCTGACAAACTCAATCGTATTCTGCCGCCCGACATAGCTGTCTACGAAATACGACCCGTCATTGCCGAGGCACACAGTCGATTCGATGCTTTGAGTCGCACCTACAAATACTACATAATAGATCACAAATCGCCATTTATCGAATCCTTCGCCTGCCGTTATCGGGGAGATCTCGACTTCGACAAAAGGAATACGGCAGCCGAACAACTCTACCGATATACCGATTTCACCAGTTTTAGCAAACTGCATACCGATGTTAAAACCAATAATTGCCAAGTGACATTCGCCCGCTGGGAACCCGAAGGCGAACGACAGGTATTTACCATCACTGCCGACCGCTTCCTCCGTAACATGGTGCGGGCCATCGTAGGAACGCTGCTCGATGTAGGACGGGGAAAACTTTCGGTGGAGGACTTCTGCCATATCATCGAGCAAAAAAACCGTTGCGCCGCTGGAACTTCGGTCCCCGGCAAAGCGCTCTTTCTTCACGACATCGTTTACCCCGACCACATTTTCCTACCCCGTTAACCACCCTCTCACATCTTGTGGAAATCAAACACATCACACAAAACAAGGCCGACTTTCTTGACCTGCTTTTATTGGCCGACGAAAGCGAAACTATGATAGCCCGCTATCTCAACCGCGGCGAAATGTTCGCCTTGTATGATGACGATTTGAAAAGTATCTGTGTTGTCACACAAGAAAGGAAAAATCTTTACGAAATTAAAAATCTGGCCACCTATCCGCCATTTCAACGACAAGGATATGCCCGTCGGCTAATCGAATACATAGAAAATCACTACAACGCACCCGGCACGATACTACAAGTCGGCACAGGCGACTCGCCCCTCACGATACCCTTTTACGAGCATTGTGGGTTCCGCTACTCCCACCGTATTCCTCGTTTCTTTACCGACAATTATCCGCACCCCATCTTCGAAGGAGGGAAACAGCTTGTCGATATGATCTATTTGAGAAAAGAACTCTGAGAGTTTCTTTCGAAATTTCCCGGGCAACGACTCTTGCGCGACCACCTATCGAACCGCTTTCTTCCGCTTCGTGATTACAAAATATACCCCCAACAAGACAAACGGGATACTCAATATCTGCCCCATATCGATAGGCAACACGTTCTCGAAATCCACCTGCCGCTCTTTCAAAAATTCGATAAAGAAGCGGAACAAAAATATCAAAGTAATACACAACCCGAAGTAAAAACCTCGCCCGTAATTATCCTTTTTATATCGAGCGACCCCGACCATAATCAAGAAAAACAGAAAATAAGCGATAGCCTCGTACAACTGAGCCGGGTGACGAGGGAGCATATCCTCACGCTCGAATACAAAAGCCCACGGCACATCGGCGGGCAAACCTATAATTTCGGAATTCATCAAGTTGGCAAGCCGTATGAAACCCGCCGCCAATGGTGCGGCGATACCCATCATATCGAGAATATCGAGATAATGAATCTTGGTCTTGCGACAAAATATAGCAAGGGCTATAATCAACCCCAACGTTCCACCATGACTTGCCAATCCCGCATATCCCGTAAACTTCCAATCGCCATCGGGATAAAAGTGCACCGGCAAAACGATTTCCAACGGGTGACTCAGGTAATAGTCAGGCTCATAAAACAAACAATGTCCCAACCGTGCCCCGATAAAAATACCTAAGAAACTGTATAAAAACAAACTCTGAAACGTATCGACAAGTAAACCCTTCGATTGATACAATTTATAAACCACCTGACTACCCGCCAAAATGGCGATAAACCAAAAGATACTGTACCAACGTATCGCAATGCCGGCAATCGAAAACAACATGGGATCGGGATTCCAATGAATATATAGCAACTCCATAATTTACAATGATATATATTAAAAGATAGTACAAGCCGAGAGTGGAAACAAATTCACTTGGTTACACCGGGGCACAGTCTATTTTCGTAAAATGCAAAGATAACGCAAGGCACGAAAAGGGCAAAACGGACTTGTCCATTTTTTATTTCGAATCACTACCTATCTGCAATAGACTTTTCAAAAAACAACACAAACAAAGTCCTAATCTACCATCTTCTCCCTCTTTCCCAATCTCATCGGAAATAAGCAGGAGAAGATGGGGCGAAGAGCCCCATTCAGTCAGACACTCGTTCCACTTACACCAAACATCTATTTGTAAAAATTAAAACAGTTTCTAACTTTGCAAGCGATTTACAGATATAACTAAAAGATACAAAAGATGTGGTTATCACTCGCTTTTCTCTCGGCTTTCCTATTAGGCTGTTACGAAGTCTGTAAAAAGAAATCGCTCGACAACAACGCTGTCATTCCTGTACTCTTTCTCAATACCTGTTTTTGCAGTCTGTTGTTCCTCCCGTGTATTGTCCTTTCCTACGGGTTTCCCGAACTTATGCGAAATTCACTCTTCTATGTGCCCCCTTCCACCGGTCACGAGCATATTTATATCATAGGCAAAGCGGCGCTCGTCCTCACATCATGGACTTGCGCCTATTTCGCCACCAAACATTTGCCCATCACCATAGCCGGGCCAATCAAGGCTTCCCAACCCATTCTCACACTCGTAGGAGCATTACTCATCTTCGGCGAGCAACTGAATCTCTACCAATGGATCGGAGTTATTCTGGCAATCGTCTCGTTCATTATGCTATCCTTCTCCGGAAGAAAGGAAGGCATCAATTTCAAACACAATATCTGGATTCTCTTTATAGTCCTCGCCACAATCACCGGTGCGGCCAGCGGGTTGTACGACAAATATCTCATGTCGCACGGCTTCGACCGAATGACCGTACAAGTATGGTACTCCTACTATCAAATGGCGATGATGACCGTTATTCTCTTTGTGTTATGGTATCCCAAACGTAAGCATACCACACCTTTTGTTTGGAAACCCTCTATCTTTTTCATCTCCTTATTTCTCGTTTGTGCCGACTTCGTATATTTCTACGCCCTCAGCTACCCCGACTCCATGATTTCTATCGTCTCTATGGTACGTCGCAGCAGTGTCGTCGTCAGCTTCATAGCCGGCGCATTCCTGTTCCGAGAAAAAAATATCCGTAGCAAATCGTTCGATTTGATACTCGTCCTATTGGGTATGTTCTTCCTTTATCTCGGCACAAAATAAAAAACGGTAACAATATTTACGGCTGTTTTTTTGGCTCACAGAAGCAAATATGATTACTTTTGTGTCAAACGATCGTTATGAAACTAAGGAATCTGTTATTCTGTTTATGCTCGATAGTCACCTTGACATCATCGGCAATAGAACCAGTAGCGCAATTATTCATTGCCATGCCCGACTCGCTCGTCCCCTCTATCGAAATAAACCGGAGGAAGGACTTGATCGATTTGATGCACGCCGGACAGAAAGCCGAGATTGTCACGAAACTAGGCGGTAAAGCCGAGATGACACTGCTACAAGACAGCCTGCTCTCGATCGACCTGTCGAAACGCAGTAAAATGGAAATACGGTGGTATGATACAACCGGCAACGATACGATTATCGCTCTTGTCAATACGGTATATGCCCCGGCGGGAGACAGTCGCATACGGTTTTTCGACACTGCATGGAAGGAACTCCCCGCTTCGGAACGCATTCGCCAGATACGACGGGAAGAGTTTTTCCAATTCCCCGATAGCTTGACAAAGGCAAAAAAAGAAGACTTGTTACGTCCGGTAGACATTTTCCTTGTGGAGTACAACTTCGCTACCGACGGTTCTCTATGTGCCCGGCAGTCATGGGCAAACTATCTAGACAAAGAATCATTCGATCGTATCGAACCCTATCTGCAAGATTCAATCGTGTTGCATTGGAACGGAAAAAGATTCAAATAAAACAACCTCACTTTCCTGAACAGAATCAGATTCAATCGCAGCGATAATCATCTTATATCATCAGAGACCAAACGGGCTCAGTCGATAATTAGTAGGGATTGACCTTGTATATTCCAACCCCTCTCCTCAGAAACCGTTGTTTCTTCGATGTCTCCCCTATACGGCTAACACCACACAGGGGAGAAGGGTAAATACAATCTCCATCTCATTCTCCAAAATAATGCGGCAGAGGGGAAACTCTTCCCTTACCGTTTCTCGCAACCCTATGGAGTATATGTCGCCAAACAAAATATAGGAAGAGGGGACACGTAGTGACGGAAGAATCGGAAAACAGAAAGGTATTAACCTCCTGCCCTGCGCACGCACGTGCGATAGGGGAGGTGCGGAGGGGTTCAAAAACACCCGCAGCAAAGGGAACGGATTAGGGCATCCCCCTCTCCCCCTGCCGTGTCCCGTAGCTTTACGGGGTGTTCCCATAAAGGGATACAAGGAGAGTACCCGCAGGGCGAGGGGATTAAACTTTCAAAAAGCAATATATTGTCTTTCTCAATTCTTCTCCGAAGATATCCGGAATGAGGTTGTCGACAGAGATTCATCTCTAAAATCCAAGTCTATCCTCACAAATTTTCTACTAAATCACAAAACGGGGTTACCTTTACAGGTAACCCCGTTTAATTATACAAAAAAACCTCTTTAAAACTCTGCGTTTTTCGGTGTACGAGGGAACGGTATCACGTCGCGGATATTGGTCATACCCGTAACGAACAACAGCAACCGTTCGAATCCGAGCCCGAAACCCGAGTGGGGAGCCGTACCGAAACGGCGGGTATCGAGATACCACCACATATCCTTCATCGGGATATGCAACTCTTCGATACGAGCAAGCAACTTATCATAATTTTCCTCACGCTGCGAACCTCCGATAATCTCGCCGATACGGGGGAACAGCACGTCCATCGCCCGAACCGTCTTGCCATCGTCGTTCATTTTCATATAAAAAGCCTTTATCTCTTTCGGATAATCGGTGAGGATAACCGGTTTCTTGAAATGTTCCTCTACCAAGAAACGCTCATGTTCGCTCTGCAAATCGGCGCCCCAATAGACTGGATATTCGAATTTATGGCCCGACTCTTCCAAAATTTTTACACCCTCGGTGTACGGCAACCGCACAAAATCGTTATCCACGACGAACTTCAATCGGTCGATCAATTCCTTGTCGTACATTTGGCATAAAAATTCGAGGTCGTCCTGACAGTGATCGAGCGCATAACGAATCAGGTATTTGAGGAAATCCTCCGCCAAATCCATGTTCTCTCCGATTTCATTGAAAGCGACTTCCGGCTCTACCATCCAAAACTCGGCCAAGTGACGCGGTGTATTCGAATTCTCGGCGCGGAACGTAGGGCCGAACGTATAAATCGCGCCCAAAGACATCGCACCCAATTCACCTTCGAGCTGTCCCGATACAGTGAGGCTGGTAGGTTTGCCGAAGAAATCCTCGCTATAATCCACCGCTCCGTCCTCGGTCTTAGGTACTTGGTTCAAGTCGAGAGTCGTTACTTGAAACATAGCTCCTGCACCTTCGCAGTCGCTACCCGTAATTAACGGAGTATTCAAATAGAAAAATCCCCGATCGTTGAAATATTTGTGAATGGCATAAGCCATATTGTGACGGATACGCAACACTGCTCCAAATGTATTCGTACGAGGACGCAAATGTGCGATTTCCCGTAAAAATTCCAGCGTATGCCCTTTCTTCTGCAACGGATATACATCGGGGTCGGCGCCGCCGTAAAGCTCTATGCTATCGGCCTGTATCTCGGCCTGCTGACCTTTACCTTGCGACTCCACCAATGTACCGATGACACTAATACAAGCACCGGTCGTTATCGGTTTCATCTCCGCTTCCGAAAATTTGGAGAGGTCCACCACGACCTGTATATTTTTAATGGTAGAACCGTCGTTCACGGCAATAAAATTCACATTTTTATTGCCACGGCGCGTACGCACCCAACCCTTTACATTTACTTTTGTCCCGTAAAGAGATGCATCAAATGCATCGACGACTTTGGTTCTTTTCATTGTTTCCATACTTTCCTATATAATTGTACACTTTTTTAAGCATCGCCCCGTACGGAGAACCGTTCGGGACGTGATAAACATTTCTTATTCGAATGAACCCATCTGCAACATGTTCACCTCTTGCTGAGTGAGGTAACGCCAACGCCCCCGTTGCAAGTTCTTCTTGGTAAGCCCAGCGAAATAAACCCGGTCGAGTTTAACCACACGATACCCTAAGGCTTCGAAAATACGACGCACGATACGATTCCGACCCGAATGAATCTCGATACCCACTTGGTTCATATCCGTCTCGTTGGCATAACTTACGGCATCGGGCTGTATAGGGCCGTCTTCCAATTCTATACCATCGGCGATTCGTTGCATATCCTCCTCGCTCACATCTCGGTCGAGCCACACATGGTATATCTTTTTCTTGATAAATTTCGGGTGCGTCAGTTTCGATGCAAGGTCGCCATCGTTCGTCAGCAGTAACACACCGGTCGTGTTGCGGTCGAGACGTCCCACCGGATAAATACGTTCGGTACAAGCGTTACGCACGATATCCATCACCGTGAGTCGTCCTTGTGGATCGTCCGATGTAGTCACACAATCCTTAGGTTTATTCAACAATACGTAAATCTTACGTTCCAAAGTCACCACCTTGCCACGGAATGTCACCGTATCATTACGGGTAATCTTCGTCCCCAGTTCGGTCACGGCAACCCCGTTGACCAACACTTCTCCGGCTTGAATAAATTCGTCGGCCTCACGACGGGAACAAATCCCTGCATTAGCCATAAATTTATTCAGACGAATCGGTTCATTCGGATCCACCTCCGGCAACTCATATTCGATGCGCTGCGGGCGGCTGAACACCTTATTATTCCGACGCGGTTGCTGGCGATTCTGATTATATCCTCCACGATTATTATACCCCCGGTTATTATATCCGCCCGGGCGATTGTTTTGCTTCGGATAACGAGGTCTCTCACTTTCCCCGTAAGGCTGCTGGAAGCCCTCTCCCACTTCGTTATTACGATTATAATCCTGATTATACCTCGGAGTATTGTTGTAGTTATTGTTCCGACGGTTGTTTCCGTAATTGCCTTGACGGTTATTGCTATACCCTCCCTGACGATTACCATAGTTGTTAGGACGTTCGTTGCCGTAAGAACGATTTCCTCCATCTCCATAGTTATTGCGGGGATAGTATGGTCTTTCCGCATTCGCACTGTACGAGGAGTGTCCCTCTTCTCCTCCATTTCTTCTGTACTCTACTTTTTCATATCGCTCGGTCGCACCTTCGCGGTTCGACATTCCGATGCGCGGACGCTTAGCTCTTTTTTCGCTTTCCATAGAAATTGTTTGTAATTAAAAATACAAGCCTCTCGGCCTATTAAAAAACATCTGTTATAAATGATAGTTATTTTTTCTCATAAACAAAAATTCGTGCAAACCAAAAGTAAAAACAAATTTACTATCGAGCCGCAGCCTATGTTTGTAAACACGTTGCAAAGATACGAAGGATTTTTCATTTTGCTTCTATTACAATCGAATAAGTTGTTATTTTCTGCTTAAAAAAACAAAAGTTCGGGCCTTTTGTTCGTCCGGCTTGCAAAGAATCTGCCTTACAACCGTTCAAAGCAACAAATACATACTCAATACGGGAATCAGTGGGGTTGTCCTTGCATATTTACCTCCCCTCCTCAGAAACGATTGTTTCTTCAGCCGCTCCCCTATCGCTATACGACACAGAGGAGAAGGGTAAAATCTATCCCTGTGCCGAAATGAGAATTACCATTTTAACCTTTTCTTCCTATTGTATCTATGTGGCATTGCCGGACATTTCAGCTTTTTTTTAGAACAGTGAGGGATTGGAGTGAGATTATTAAAACCTCTTCCCTGCCGTGTCCCGTAGTATTATGGGGTGTTTTGCGACAGCAAAATATAGGGGCGGTGTCCGAAGGACAGAGGGGTTAAATAAAATTATCCGCAACAGAGGAAACATATCAAAGTATCAACACCCTCCCTCTGTTCATCGCAGATGAGATAGGGGGAGTGCCCGAAGGGCAAGAGGATTAAGCCGTCAAAAACATAATACATTATCTTTCTCAATCCTTCGCCGAAGAGATCGAACTGTTGCTATCGTCAAGAATTTCATCGCTAAAATTCATGTCTATTCCTTCTGATTTTCTACTGAACCCAATACAGAACCGACATGCAATAAACGTCGAAAGAGAATAAGAGGCTCTCTTATTCTCCTTCGGTTACAAGTCTCATTTTTATTTTTCATCTAATCTTGCGAGGCTTCCCCACCTCATCAAAACCCGGTATATGAGTGAGGAGTTATCTTTCGTAATTCCTCTTTTACCGATTCCGAAACATCGAGCGTATCGATAAATTCCCGTATGGAGTCGGCATTAATTACCGTATTCGTCCGTGTCAAAGCCTTCAAAGTCTCGTACGGGTGAGGATAACCCTCCCTCCGCAAAATCGTCTGAATACCTTCGGCTACCACATTCCACATCTGATCGAGATCGCGATATATAGCCGGTTCGTTCAGTAACAGTTTATTCAAGCCTTTGATTGTACTATGGAAAGCAATCAACGTGTGAGCCAAAGGAACACCCACATTCCGCAACACGGTCGAATCGGTCAAGTCGCGTTGCAAGCGCGAAACCGGCAACTTCGAAGACAAGTGGTCCAGTATGGCATTGGCTATTCCGAGGTTTCCCTCCGAATTTTCATAATCGATGGGGTTCACCTTATGAGGCATTGCCGACGAACCCACTTCTCCCGCTTTGATTTTCTGCTTGAAATACTCCATAGAAATGTATTGCCAGAAGTCCCGGTCGAGATCTATCACAATCGTGTTGATACGACGCAAAGCATCGAACAGAGCGGCGAGATTGTCGTAATTCGAAATCTGAGTGGTCCATTCCTCCCGGTCTATTCCCAAGCGCTCTTTCAAAAATCTGTTCCCGAATGCCGGCCAATCGATATCGGGATAAGCAAAACGATGAGCATTGAAATTACCGGTAGCTCCTCCGAACTTACCGCTCACCGGAACCGATTCGAGCAAAGCCATCTGCCGCTCCAACCGATAGCCGAATACTCGTATCTCTTTCCCCAGACGGGTGGGCGATGCCGGCTGCCCGTGAGTTTTGGCAAGCATGGGAATATCTTTCCATTCCTCGGCATACCGGTTGATAATAGCCAGCATATCTTTCAACACCGGGAAATAACAATCGTGCAAAGCCTCTTTCAACAAAAGAGGAACCGACGTATTATTAATGTCCTGTGAAGTCAGCCCGAAATGGATAAACTCTTTATAAGCCTCCAAATGCAATTCGTCGAATTTCTCTTTGATAAAATACTCGACAGCTTTCACATCATGATTAGTAACAGACTCTATCGACTTCACTTTTTCGGCATCGGCCTCCGTAAAATCGGTATATATCTTGCGCAACGCCGGGAACAAATCAGGATTTACCCCCGAGAGCTGAGGCAGCGGCAATTCGCACAATGCAATGAAATACTCGATTTCGACCCGTACCCTATACCGGATAAGTGCCCATTCCGAAAAATAAAGCGACAAATTTTCCACCTTATTGCGATAGCGGCCATCGACAGGAGATATAGCCGTGAGTGATGATAATTCCATAGTCTTTTATTTGAAATAGAGTACAAAAATACGATTTCCTCGGCAATTTTTACACAATAATTTCATTTTTTGTTTTGCAGATAAAAAAATAGTATTACCTTTGCAACGCTTTTCGGCAAACTATCCGGGCGTTTAGCTCAGCTGGTTTAGAGCATCTGCCTTACAAGCAGAGGGTCGGCGGTTCGAATCCGTCAACGCCCACAAAATCTTGGACAAAACCTTGTTGAGCAAAAGCTCACGAAAACAGGGGCGTTTAGCTCAGCTGGTTTAGAGCATCTGCCTTACAAGCAGAGGGTCGGCGGTTCGAATCCGTCAACGCCCACAAAATCTTGGACAAAACCTTGTTGAGCAAAAGCTCACGAAAACAAGGGCGTTTAGCTCAGCTGGTTTAGAGCATCTGCCTTACAAGCAGAGGGTCGGCGGTTCGAATCCGTCAACGCCCACTATCCCAAAAACAACTATATATGTCCGCACTTGTAAGAATCAGTCTTGCAGGTGTTTTTTGTTTTATGGCAAAGCCTACTCTTTACCATACATAATACAGAAGATGCAGCCTACCATTTGCATATTAGGCAAAAATGGGTCAGTAAAAATTTAGTGAGGATTATTCTTGTATATTCTCTCCCATATATAGCTAACACAGTTCTCCGTAATACTACGGGATATAGGGGGAGGGAGATACATCACTCTGTTCCTGTTATCGAATTTTTACAAAAAAAAGCGCCTGCATTTCTGCAAGCGCTTCTGTGACCCCGGAGGGACTCGAACCCTCGACCCAATGATTAAGAGTCATTTGCTCTACCAACTGAGCTACGGAGTCGACTTCTTAGACGGAACGGGTGCAAAGGTAACTCTTTTCGAGAAACCGGCAAACGATTATTCAAAAAAATTTCTCGCAACCACTATTTTTGACACTCCGGCAAACGATCCGGCTATCCAAGACAGTCGCCGTCTCCCGAAACCGCACTGTTCCAATCCATTCTTTCCGACTCTTCAAACGTATAAAGCTCCGATGGGTGATTACGGGTAAGTGCCACCAACTCCACATCTTTACCCACTCGTATGCCTTCCTCGTAAAGTCGGTTTTCCACCGTCTTATAAGCCAGTTCAGGGTGATTGTTATCCCCGCTGAGATGACATAGAAAAATATTTCGCAAAGCCGGCGTATAGATTCGAGCCAAATATTCGGCCGTACGGGCATTGTCCATATGGCCGCTATCGGCAAGAATACGTCTCTGCAAATGAAGAGGATAAGAACCGTTACGCAACATCGCCTCATCGTAATTCGATTCGATGACCAGATAATTAGCTTGCCGCAAATATTTATCTGCCGTAGGGGTGATATGCCCCAAATCGGTCGCAAAAGCAAAATACAAATTCCCGTAAGAAATAAAAAAGCCTACGTTGTCGCTCCCGTCATGGGGTACTTCGAAGGCTGTAATCGTAAAATCCTTGATCTTGAACGGAATCTCTTTTACAATAGGCCGATGAGCGCTGTAAATTTTATCGACCATACAATAATTACGATTCATTCCGTTCTTGATGGCCTCGGTGGTATAAATGGGTATGCCGTATTTTTCGCCTAATGTCCCTGCCGCCTTGATATGGTCGGCATGGTCGTGGGTAATGCACAAAGCAACGATTTTTTCAAAAGGGATACCATACTCTTTCAAAACCTTCTTGATCGTCCGCACACCCTTGCCGGCATCGATCAGTATGCCATACTCCTCGTTTCCCAGATAATAACAATTGCCGCTACTGCCGCTGGCAAGGCTTAGAAATTGTAAGCTCATATCCTTTTTTCTCCTCGGGGTACAAAGATAGCTTTTTAACGGCACAATTGAAAATTATCGAAGGTAAGATATTTAGAATCCGTTTAAATTTCTTTGATTTCCGACGAAGCATAAAGGCAAAAAAACGATTCTGCCAATAGAGATTGTCCTTCATCTCCCCAGCCGTGTCTTGTAGCATTACAGGGTGTTTTGTGGCAAATAAAATATAGGATAAAGTGTCACGAAGAAACAAAAGGGTTGAAAAAACAGAAAGGTATTAACCTCCTCCCTGCCGTGTCCCGTAGCCTTACGGGGTGTTTTACAACGCAAAATATAGAGGAGGTGTCCGCAAGACGGAGGGGTTGAAAAGAATAACCACAGCAGAGAGAGCGGATTAGGGCATCCCCCTCTCCCCCTGTGTTTCCGCAAGGAAATATAGGGGGAGTGCCCACAGGGCGAAGGGGTTAAATCTATAATTAGAGGAAAAAATCTACTTATAAAGTAAAAAAATGGCAGGGGTTTTCTGATAATCATACTTCGTCTTCGCCCACTCACCCAACGAGAGCGTACGAATACTTTCATCGGGGCAAGAAATATCCGCCGCCACGCACAACCTCGTATGAGAACGACAGGAACGCACCAAATCCTCTATCATCTTATGATTACGATAAGGCGTTTCGATAAATATCTGCGTCTGCCCTTCGGCATATACCCGTTGTTCGAGCTGCTTGATTCTCTTTATCCGTTCTCCCGCCTCGATAGGCAGGTAACCCTGAAAAGCGAAACTCTGCCCGTTGAATCCCGAAGCCATCAGCGACATCAATATCGACGAAGGGCCCACCAATGGAACCACAGGCAAATGTTCCCGTTGGGCGATCGCCACCACATCGGCCCCCGGGTCGGCCACAGCCGGGCAACCGGCCTCCGAAATCACGCCTGTCGCATATCCCTGCCGCAACGGTTCGAGAAATCCCGACACCTCTGTCGCCTCCGTGTGACGGTTCAATTCATAAAACGTCAAGTCGTCGATACAAATATCGGGATTCGATTTTTTGAGAAACCGTCGGGCCGAACGCACATTCTCTACGATAAAGTGACGTATCCCGGCTATTACTTCGCGGTTATAAGAAGGCAGCACCTGCTCGACTGGTGTATCGCCCAGAGGAACAGGAATCAGATATAATGCGGTTTTGAGCATACAAATTCGATTTATCGGCAAAACCCATTTTCACCGTTCGACAAAAATAGGTATTTTTGCCCAAAGAGAAAAACAGAAACTGTTATGACAGACCTGCCAGCCCTATTTATCGAACGTACCCGCCGATTACTCGGCGACGACTATCCCCGCTTTGCCGAGGCCCTCGAATCGGAATCTCCGACAAGCATACGGCTCAACCCTTCGAAAAGCACTCCGACAGGCACGATAGGCGATCCGGTTCTCTGGGCTCAACATGGGTTCTATCTCTCTTTCCGGCCAACGTTTACCTTCGACCCCCGGCTTCACGCCGGAGCCTACTACGTACAAGAAGCGGCATCGATGTTCCTCAATCGGGTAATCCGGCAATACGTTCATGAGCCGATTCGTTATCTCGACCTTTGTGCCGCTCCCGGCGGAAAATCGACCGATGCCGTTGCGTCGCTTCCGGTCGGCAGTTTAATCGTCAGCAACGAAGTCATACCCAACCGGGCGCATATCCTCGCCGAAAACATTGTCAAATGGGGATCGCCCTATTGCATAGTCACCCGCAACGAAGCCTCGGCATTCGGCGCACTCGAAGAATACTTCGACATCATTGCCGCCGATGTCCCTTGTTCGGGAGAAGGCATGTTCCGCAAAGACCCCGCCGCCATCACCGAGTGGTCTGCGGCGAATGTGGCGCATTGCGCCGAACGACAGCGCGCCATTCTCACCGATGTGTGGAACGCTCTACGCCCCGGCGGATTGTTCATTTACAGCACCTGTACCTACAACACCGAAGAAAACGAGGAGATGATCGGTTTCCTCCGAAAAAAGTTCAGGGCCATACCTCTCACAGTCGATATCGACCCGGCTTGGAACATAACGCCTGCACTCGTTGGCGATCTGCCCGCCTATCGCTTCATGCCCCACCGTACCCGGGGCGAAGGTCTCTTTATGGCAATCCTTCGGAAACCGGGCGAACCCGGTGAAACTCCACGAGAGGCTCTCTTTTCGACAGCCGAAAAGACAGAGAAACGCAACAAAAAAAATAAAACACCCCGAATAGCTATACCCGATGAATGGAGGCTTCTCGTTGCCAACCCCGACCGCTATACATTCATATCCGACGAAGAGAAAATTATCGCTATCCCTACCGAGTATACAACCGATTATAAACTACTCGACCGGCATCTCGACCTGTTGCACGCCGGTATCACCGTAGCCACGCTCAAAGGAAAAGACTACGTACCGCATATCTCGCTGGCACTCTCCACAGCCTTCGATACGAACCAAGTCGTCCGCTACGAGGCCTCCCTCGACACAGCTCTCGCCTACCTCCGACGAGAAAGCCTCTCCCTGCCCACCGACTTACCCCGAGGATATATACTTGTCACCTATGAAGGATTTCCCCTCGGCTGGGCAAAACATCTCGGCAACCGAACCAACAACCTCTACCCGCAAGAGTGGAGAATCCGTAGCGGATATACGCCCGATACTCCGTTCGAGTTGAACATCGCACCGAAATAACGACATAAATCTTCTCTCGGACTTCCCCTCCGTCACTGCGTGACACCTCCCCTATTGCTGACGCCACAAAGAGGAGGAGGAAAACACACCTCTCTGTTCCCGTTATCAAAAGTATTAACACTTCTCCTCTGTGTTTTGCAACGCAAAATATAGGGGAGAGACAGAGGAGCGGTAGCGACGATGAGAGGGGTTAGAAATACTACATCATTCTTGCTTATGGTATTGAAAAACGCCATCATATCAGTCTGTTTATACCAGACATATCCCTTTCCCCCTGCTTTTACCCGATACCGATCGGGTAAAAAAATTCAATCATGCCATAAAATGCGAATGCCCCGACCATACATTTGCCTCAAAAAAAGTATGGAAACACAAGAACAGAAATTCACCCGGGAACTGGCAGATAGCCGTATGCAAATAGAACTGTTACGCAATCAAGTATTGCTGCGTTATTACGCACAACTGCTCGAACTCGATATTATGCAGCATCCCAAAGAAGTAAAAACGCTCATGAGCAGCATTAACACCCTCGAACGTTATGCTCGCAAATACACCCCCAAAGGCTCCGCCGAAGCTACTCCCGCCCCCAACGGAACCCAACCGATGACAAACGGGAAAGAAATGGCAACAAACACGGTTCCACACGAAGGAGAAAAAACCGAAACTATTGAACCGAAAAAAATACAGAATACGGCTGCCGCAAAACCCGCCCCACATACGCCGGTAGAACCGCCACATCTCCCATCAGTGACAAATTTCCCCGAAGGAATAAAGATAAAGAAAGTTGTCCATCGAGGTAAAACACACCGAAAATAACCTTCGGAAAAAACACAAAGTCGATTTTTCGACCACACGGTCGTCTCCGGCATAAATTTTCATATATTTAAACTTACCGAATACAAAAAAGCACATTCGGTATAAAAATAAATAAACTTATTTGTTCTGCGCTCGACTTTCATTATATTTGCACGTGATGCAAAGGAAATCGAGCCCGGCTGTGCAAAAAATTTTTACATCGGGTCATTTGTTTTTTCTTTGTACAGAAACAACGGGCAGAAGCAGTAACTGCATCGCTCTTTATATTCCTCCTTAAAATACAGCCCTATGAAAACTCTGAAACTGATAAAAAACGACCCGTGGCTGACTCCCTATAAACAGGCTATCGAAGGCCGGCACAATCGTGCTGTGGAAAAAATTTCGGAACTAACCGGCGGAACAGGAAACCTTTCTGATTTTGCCGACGGCTATCTTTACTTCGGATTACATAAAGAAAACGACCACTGGGTATTTCGGGAGTGGGCACCCAATGCCAATGCCATTTATTTGATAGGAAACTTCTCGAACTGGGAAGAACGCCCCGAATATCGGCTATTAGCCATCGGCAGAGGGGTATGGGAAATAAAACTTCCACTCGATACGTTACACCATCTCGACTTTTACAAACTATCCGTACACTGGCCCGGAGGACAAGGAGAACGCATTCCGGCATGGGCCACGAGAGTCGTGCAAGACCCCGAAACATATATCTTCTCGGCACAGATTTGGGATCCCGAAAAGCCTTTCGTTTTTTCAAAAAAGCCGTTTCGTCCCCAAACCTCCCCGCTACTGATTTACGAATGTCACATCGGTATGGCGCAACAAGAAGAAAAAGTTGGCAGTTATACCGAATTTAAAGAAAAGATACTTCCCCGCATTGTTGCCGACGGATACAACGCCATACAAATCATGGCTATACAAGAGCACCCCTATTACGGTTCTTTCGGGTATCACGTATCCAGTTTCTTCGCCCCGTCGTCCCGCTTCGGGACACCCGACGAATTGAAATCGCTCATCGACGAAGCTCATAAAATGGGAATAGCCGTCATTATGGACATCGTACACTCTCATGCCGTCAAGAACGAAGTCGAAGGGTTAGGTCGATTCGATGGCTCGTACAATCAATACTTTTACGGCGACCACAGGCGAGAGCACCCCGCTTGGGACTCTTTGTGTTTCGACTATGGAAAAAACGATGTAATCCACTTCTTGCTCTCCAACTGCAAATACTGGCTCGACGAATTCAGGTTCGACGGTTTCCGATTCGACGGCGTTACCTCGATGCTCTATTACAACCACGGTTTGGGACAGGCTTTCGGTTCGTACGACGACTATTACAACGGAGGGCAGGACGACAACGCCATCGTTTATCTCACTCTGGCCAATGAACTCATTCACCAAGTAAATCCGCGGGCGATAACCATCGCCGAAGAAATGAGCGGAATGCCGGGATTAGCAGCGAAATTCAACGACGGAGGAATAGGGTTCGATTACCGAATGGCTATGGGAATACCCGATTTCTGGATAAAGACCATTAAAGAGAAAAAAGACGAGGACTGGAAACCCACGGCCATATTTTGGGAACTGACCAATCGGCGTTCCGATGAAAAGACCATCAATTATGCCGAGAGCCACGACCAAGCACTGGTCGGTGATAAAACCATTATCTTCCGGCTCATCGACGACGTCATGTATTGGCACATGAGCAAGGGAGATACCAATCTGATCGTAGATCGAGGCATGGCCCTACATAAAATGATACGGCTGGTAACCCTCTCGACCATCAACGGCGGTTACCTCAACTTCATGGGAAATGAATTCGGCCACCCCGAATGGATCGATTTTCCGCGTCAAGGAAACGGCTGGTCCTATAAATACGCTCGTCGGCAATGGGACCTCGTAGATCGAAATGATTTGAAATATCAATACCTCGGAGCCTTCGACGAAGCCATGATTCACGTCGTAAGCCAAAAGAAAAAATTCGAACGAACCCCTATTGTCAAACTCTGTGAAAACGACGGAGACCAAGTACTCGCATTCCTGCGCGACGATCTGCTTTTCGTATTCAACTTCCACCCGTTCAAATCCTTCAACGGATACGGCATTTTGGCCCCGACAGGAGAATACGAGCACATACTCAATAGCGACGATCCTGCATTCGGAGGATACGGACTCATCGATATGAAAGTGAAACACCTCACCCGACATGACCCGTTATTCGAAAAAGACAACAAAGAATGGCTCATGCTCTACCTCCCGGCACGGACAGCTCAGATTTTAAGATGGAAAAAGCCCGAACCCGGAGTAACAAAGAATGCAAGTAAATCGAAAAAATCGGCAGATTCAATAAAGAAAGAGAATAAAAGCAAAAAGAAATAGTCTATCGACAATCCGTTTAGATATGGAAAAGCGTAATAAATGCAAAGTTCGAAATGCAGTAATTCACACAATTGGCATTTATTAAGTAGTAATCTTTCATTCGGAAGCTCATGAAAAAAATACTTGGAACGCTACTGATACTTACAAATATCGTGATATTCTCTGGTTGTATTCTTAACGAAGATGAAAAATTCAATCCGGTCGCTTTGAAAATCGAGAGTACAGATTTGACACAAACGACCCGTGACGAATATACGATACCGGCGGGAGGAGGGAAGCTAACTGTTTATAGTACAGAAGAAAAGAATCCTTTTTGCTTCGTCAACTGGCTAGAAATAAACGGTATAGAATGCTATCTGGACAGCGTAGAAAATGACTTATACAACGACAGGGCAGACTATTCCTACGACTGGGGAGAAATTATCATCTCATCGGCCACTCTACCGGTCAAAAACAATATTACAATTCGTCCGAATCTTTCTGAGAAAGAGAGAAAAATTCGCATAGGATTCAATTGTTTCAGATACGATTATAGAATTCTGGATATAATCCAACTTTCGAATGAAAGCAACCCTTAACGAGCTTTACAAAATCGAGTTACGACGAAGATAGTCTATTGAGAAAGCCATGATACCGAAAGTAATCGAACAATTACTGAGGACATTTTTGCCTCTTACAGAATCTCCTGCTCGAATTTCCGGTACTCCACCGACGAAAATCGAAGAAAAGAAACAAGATAGATATATGTTTGTAACGCTTCTGTAACATCAATATCGTTTCTTTGCGACTGAAAAAACATGCAAATTGGACATTATGGAAACGTTCTATCTGATCATCGTTATTTTTATCTTTCTCATCGCCATTTTCGATTTATCGGTAGGAGTCAGTAACGATGCCGTCAACTTCCTCAATTCGGCTATCGGGGCAAAAGCGGCCTCCTTCAAAGTAATTATGGCGGTCGCCGCAATAGGAATCTTTGTAGGAGCTTCCATGTCGAATGGTATGATGGATATCGCACGACATGGAATATATCAGCCTCAATACTTCTACATGAACGAAATCATGAGTATCTTGTTGGCGGTCATGCTCACAGATGTAGTTTTACTCGACATATTCAATACGATGGGACTCCCCACATCGACCACCGTATCGATGGTATTCGCATTGTTAGGCGGCACATTTGCTTTGGCTATCGTGAAAACGATAAATAGCGCAGGAGCCTTGCAAATGGGAGACCTCATCAATACAGACAAAGCCCTGCAAGTAATCGTAGCCATTTTCGTATCCGTAGCCATCGCCTTCTTCTTTGGTGTTTTGGTACAATACATCGCCCGCTTGATTTTCAAATTCAATTACCGGAAACAGCTAAAATACTTCGGTGCGCTGTTCGGCGGATTCGCGGCTACCTCCATCATCTATTTCATACTTATCAAGGGATTAAAAGAGTCCACGCTGATGACTCCCGAAAACCGCCAATGGATTCACGACAACACACAAATACTTTTAGGCTGTTGCTTCCTATGCACGACAATACTCATGCAGGTACTCATGTGGTGTCGCGTAAACATTTTGAAAATAGTTGTCTTGTTGGGTACTTTTGCTCTGGCATTAGCTTTTGCGGGAAATGACTTAGTCAACTTTATCGGTATGCCTTTGGCCGGGTATTCGACCTACCACGACTACATCACCAACAGCAACGGCGTCAGTCCCGATCAGTACTTGATGACCTCTCTTCTCGATTCGGCTTCAACGCCTTCCATATTCCTCATCGGTTCAGGCATAATTATGGTTGTCGCCCTGCTCACCTCCAAAAAAGCACATAACGTAATCAAAACTTCTCTCGACCTATCCCGCCAAGAAGCCGGAGAAGAAAGTTTCGGGACTTCTCCCATCGCTCGTAAATTGGTGCGCATGACAACAAATACCTCTTCTTTTATTGTCAATAACATACCGCCCAAAGCAAGAACTTGGCTCAACGCCCGATTCGACAAAGACGAAGTCATACTCGAACACGGTGCAGCATTCGACTTAATTAGAGCCTCGGTAAATTTGGTGCTTGCCAGCTTGTTGATCGCATTGGGAACCTCGTTGAAACTACCCCTATCCACTACCTATGTCACCTTTATGGTTGCTATGGGTACATCTCTTGCCGACAGAGCGTGGGGACGCGATAGTGCCGTTTACCGTATCACCGGAGTCATCTCCGTTATCGGAGGTTGGTTTCTCACAGCCGGAGCCGCTTTTTTGATTTGTTTTACAGTGACGATGATTGTCTACTTCGGAGGTAGTATCGCTATTATCCTGTTGGGAGCATTAGCCGCTTATATGCTCATACACAGCCAAATATCATACAATAAAAAACTAAAACAAGAAAAAAACAGCTCGCTGGCACAACAGATGGTCGCCAACAAAGACAAGCAAGAAGCACTTGTCTTATTGAGAAAATTCAGCCGGGAAGAATTCGCCAAAGTCCTTGAATGGAGTGCCGACCTATATCATCGCGTCACCACCGGTTTCCTCAACGAAAGTTACAGAACCCTGCGCAAAGCGATGGGCGATATAGAAACGGAACGGCGATACTTCAAACAAGTAAAACGTTTGGGAACCATAGGAGTCTCCCACTTGAATGACAAAGTAGGATTAGAAAAAGGTCTCTATTATTTTCAAGGGAACGATTTCTCTTACGACATTATCCACTCCATAAAAAGAACCTGCGAACCTTGTTTGGAACATACCGACAATAATTTCAATCCTTTGGAGCAAAGTCAGAAAGACAGCTTTGGAGAGATAGCACAATCGATCGTATCGTTCTTGGAGGAAAGCCGGCAATCGATCGAAAAAGATGCGTTCGGAGATCTTGCCGCCCTCTACAATCAAGGGAATATACTCATCAATCAATTAGGTGTACTCAAACGGGAAGAAATACGTCACATGCGGGAACAAGTCTCCTACATCAAAGTAGGAATCGTTTACCTCACTGTCATTCAAGAATCCCAAAATGTAGTAGCTTACACGATAAACCTGTTGAAAATGAATCAAAAATTTCAGGAAGGAAATTAATAATCACATAAAGTCTCAATTTGCATCTTTTAATTTTTGAGAACTTGGGTTGCCTTTTGCGGGAGTAAAGGGCAACTCTCTTTTTATAGACAAAAATAGGGCTTATCATTTCTGAATATGCCCTATCGGTTATAATGGCTCAGTCGATAATTTAGCAAAGATATGACTCCATGGAAAATCAGAAAGAATTATGTTTTTACACATCTAACCCCTCTCCTCAGAAACCATCGATTCTTCGGTGTCTTCCCTATATCGCTAACGCAACTCACCGTAATGCTACGGAACACGGCAAGGGAGAAGGGTAAATGCAATCCTTCTCTTTCGATAAAATAATGTGGCAGAAAGGTATTAAACCTCCTCCTCTGTGTGGAGCAGCCATATAGGGAAGGTAGCACACAGTGACGGAGAGGTTAAAAAATATCCGCAACAGAGGAAACGTATCAACCTCATCGATTAGTCCGAAATGTGATTATTTACAAAGAATTCATCTCTAAAATTCAAGCCTATCCCCCACGGATTTTCTACCGAATCGTTGTGCTTCGATTTTGTATTATTTTTCTTCATGAGGAACGATACGAATCCCCACGTCGGAAATTCCTCTGATACGATCGTCCCGCATAGCTTGTTGCACAGTGAAGACATGTTCCTTCTCGCCCGAAAAGCGGAAATCGTCATTCAGCAAAACCTCCTGCTGATAATAAGAGCCCCAACCTCCGCCCGACCATCGTCCGAACTCATCGGCCAATTCACAATTTACCGTATCGGTTTTCAAAACTCCGCCCTCGTCGTTGTAAGAAACGAAAAGCCACAAATTTCTATACGTATAATCTCCGTTATGCCGCAGAGACAAATAGACATCATACCGGTTCACAGTATCGGGAACTTCCGGTGTAAAGCGTTGTACGTCCCGTTTGAACCAGCCGTTTTTAGGAAGGGTATTAAACTCGTTATACACATCGGTTCGCCCGCAAGAGACCGTGCCTCCCAACAAAAGACAAACGATACCTGTATTTACCAAGTTCCTCCACATACGCCCATCTATTCTTTCTTATCGGAAGCGGCAGGTTTAGACGAATTGTTTTCACTACCGTTGCGAGCAGCAGCCGTATGGTTGCCATTGTCATTTCCGCCCTTTTTATTTCCATCGCGGGAAGACTTATTCTGATTCCGATTGTTATTATTAGAACGGTTATTGCGCTCGCCCGACTGTTGACGACGATTGTTATTACCTCCGTTATTATTCCGTTTCTTATTTTTCTTCGCCTTATCGAAGCGAGTCAAACTATCTTGTCCCACCACGTCTTCGAAATCACGACGTTCGGGAGCACGAGCTCCGGCTTCCGACTCCAATGTATCGGGCTTTATTCCTTTCTTATTCAAAGCGATTACCTCGAATACCCTATCGGCAGAAATCGTTACCAAATTGGCGACAATAGACTTATCGGTCGAATAAGTCATCTCACGTTTGAAAATATCGGTTTTGAAGTGATAATAGGTATTCATCTTCGTTTCCAATGGAATCTCTCGCGATGGTAACCGCTTCTGGGCTTCCACGTATGCATCGGCCTCATAATTCAAGCAACATTTCAATTTGGCACATTGTCCGGCCAACTTTTGAGGATTGAGGGCTATATCTTGGAAACGGGCAGCACTGGTCGCTACCGAGACAAAGTTGGTCATCCAACCCGAACAGCACAATTGACGCCCACAGGGTCCCAAGCCCCCGATACGTCCGGCTTCCTGACGCGCCCCGATCTGCTTCATCTCG
>ULPS01007446.1_pt1 | contig 58792 bp, 45 predicted proteins | sample 1953711 | NCBI WGS metagenome assembly ULPS01 (sample SAMEA4835635, study PRJEB28245) | human gut metagenome | biome: gut microbiome; material: fecal sample | place: Denmark | collected 2008 | reverse complement strand
TGAAAACAGCCTCCGCCGCCGGTTCCTTTACTCAGTTATTTTTTCTTTCTTCTTCCACAGACAGTATATCCGGCTCCTGCCGCAAGGGCAAGCAGCACTGCCGCGTATATCGCAGGATGAGCGTTATCTCCCGTCCTGACCGCTTTTGCAGCGCTCTGTGCGTTTCCGTTCCCCGCATCGGACGCATTGCCTGACGCAGACGCTGTCTTCTTTCCGTCCAGGCTGCTGCTCTGTGTTCCCGCATCCGAAGAATTCCCTTCCGGCTTTCCTGTATTCGAATCCTCAGGATCTGAAACGGGGCTCTCCGGCTCCGGATCCGAGGTTCCGGTTCCAGGTGTTTCAGGATCAGGATTTTCCGGATCAGGAGATCCCGCTGGTTCCAGAGAATCGATAGCTGCCCGCAGCAGCTCTGCCGCGCCGTCTACTTCTTCCTGGTCTGCTTCCAAATTGCTGTATGCTGCATCTGCCACGGAGATCGCACTCAGAAGATTCTGATAAGACTCCTCTGTGTAGGATTCTTTATTCTTTCCGGTCGCTTCTTTTAACAGCTCTTCCAGCAGTGATTTATCCGGACGGAGTCTCAGATCTGCCATTCCTTTGACAAGCTGAAGCATCACATCGTTGATTTCTTCCTGAAGAGCATCGCCGTCTGCCATGACATTTTCCGCTGTCTCCAGCGCGGCAAGGAATTCCGCCTGTCCCTTTTCAAGATACTTATCCAGCTCCGCTTCCATCTCCTGCGCTGCAGTGATGACTTTCTCAAGCTCGTCCTTGTTTCCTGTAAAGCTCAGATACTGAACGATCTCGATCAGATCCTCTACACTCTGATCCACCTCTTCCTGGGTCAGAGCCGGATCGCCCGCTTCTGCTCTTGCGAGCAGAGCCTCTGCGGCGCTGATCCTCTCATTGTAGAGCTCCACGATCGATTCCACCACATCTGTAAGATCCGCATCCTTCACCAGATCATAGGCTGCCTGGAGCAGCTGGATCCTGACAGGCTGCGCGCTCTCCGTGTACTGGATCGTAAGTGTAGTCTCAGTATCTTCCATAATGATTCCCGGGATCGCTCTGGCTGTTCCGGTCATCGTACCCGTATTTCCTTCCACAGACAGGCTGGTCAGATCCCATTCCACCGGTACAGCCGCCTGCGCGCCGTCCTCCAGGGTGACAAGCACGTTCTCCGGAAGCTCCATATCTTCCGGCGCCGTCCCTGCTTCCACTTTCACCGGTTCCGGTGCGGTCAGCTCCAGCACACTCCTCGAGGCCGCTTCAACACCATATGCGTCAAACAGACCGAATCCCTGATCTGAAGTGCGTCCCTCCGGCAGCGTAACACGGATAAACCTCACTGCCCCTTCCGCCAGCTCATACGGTCTCACGTCATCTGTACCGTTCTCTGTACGGTCCGCCAGTGTGAACCAGGATTCTCCGTCAAGCGAGCCTTCGATGAGATATCTGTGCTCCTCGCCGGCATTCCACGTCATCTGGATATTGTCAAGTTCGTAGATCCCTTCCGTATCCACGAGCCACCACTCTTCTCCGAGCGTTGCCGGGTACCAGTAATAGTTCGGTACACCGTTGCTTCCGTATTCCGGCATGCTGTCTTCACGGCTGGAAGACGCATATGTTGTCTTTTCCCTGGACACGCTGAGCGGTCTGTACTCTGTCTTTTCTCCATATGCTTCAAATTCCTGGATCACCGGCCAGCGGGATCCCATATTATTAGTCGTGATATCGTACACTCTCAGATACTGCACGATATCATCGGATTCGATCTCCACATTCTTCCCGCATCCGTCTCCGCTGCGGTAATCTGCAAGATCTCTGTAGTGCTCACCGTCGACAGATCCCTGAAGCACGAACTTGTATCCGGCGTTCTCGAACTCGAACTGGATCTTTACCATAGACAGCTGGTATGTATCGCCCAGGTTCACCTGCCACCAGTGTCCGCTCGTTCCCTGTCCGCCTTTTGCGCACCACTGTGTATCGGGATTTCCGTCGTTTGCATACTCTGCTTTTTCCACTTTGCCGGATCCTGCCACATTGACTGAGCTTGCCTCAACCGGCTTGTTCAGGGCAATGTTGGTGCTCTCTCCCGTACCGGACACTTCTCTTAACACTGCCCATTCTTTATTGGAGGATTTCGTAAAATCGATCCTCACATAGCGCCCGCTGACATTCTCAAATTCGAAGGCTGTCTCCGTACTTCCCGCACTGTTGTCGACAACGATGCAGTCCTTTACATTTTCGTCTGTGATCTCTTCATCTGAAACTGCGATCGTATAGTAATACTCTGCGCCGGATGTCTCCAGTGAGAGAAGAAGTGTTTCGATCCTTGTCGAAGCTCCCAGGTCTGCCATCCACCACTGCGGATAGCTTCCGCTGCTGGCGCACCATTTTGTATTGTTGTTTCCATCTACCGCATATCTTGCATATTCACTCTTTGAATCATCGGATTTAATATTTTCCGTGCTCGCGCTGGTCGCTTTTCCTAAGAAAATGTTCTGTACCTCTTCCGGCTCGAATTCGTATTCGTCGGCATCGCCTCCCTCAGGAACTTCCGGGAGCCCCTGTACCGCCTCTGTGGCAAAAGTGACAGATGCCGGAGCAAGGCCTTCTGCCTGTGCGGTCAGCGTGATCTCGCCTTCCCCTCTCTTGCTCTTTACCCAGACGGCCAGCTGTCCGCCTCTGGTCTGTACTGTCTTCGGGCCTACGATAAGTCCCGGGCCCGTAATGCTCAGGTCAACATCCGTATAAGCATCCGTCACCACCGTGCCGTCCGCGTCCGCGATGTCGATCCACACCAGCCTTGCATCACTTCCGTCCAGTTTCAGCGCCGAATCGTCCTGCGGACGCAGCTGAACTGAAGCAGCCTCGCCCGGCGCTTTCCTTACATACTCCGCAGCCTCTTCTCCGTCGATCAGGCCGACCGCCCTGAGAGTTCCTTCTCCTGCGGTATATGCGCTCAGATCAAATGTGACCGGCGGGTACTCCAGATTTTCCGTACTGATCTCTTTCCCGGCTCCGCTTCCCGGAGAACCGGATTCGCTCGTATCTCCGTGGGGCCCCCACATTGTCTCATCGTGTCCCTGGACCGCTACAAGTTCGTCATTATAGTACAGGGCCACTTCATCACAGTTGCTGAACACCCGCACCTCAGAGTTGTCCGCGGCGCTGTCCCAGAGATTCGCGATATAGACCATCGGTCCTGTCTCTACACCGTACTCACTCATATCGACCTCGGGATCCCGCTGGCTGCGGAAGAAATAAGCAGAATGCTTCTCGATCCGGCTCAGGTCCACAACTCCGCAGTAGGTCAGCATCCCGGCATCGAATCCTGCATAGTCCGCATAATCCCAGAACATGGAAGCCCCGACATAATCCTCGGAATTCATCAGCGCAACGCTCTCCTGGATATTATCACACTGGATCAGCATGCCTTCATCTCCGCCCTTTTTACCGTAAGAGTTCTCCTTCTCACGGGTAACACGGGTACTTGAGTTCGATCCGCCGTATGTCCAGTCTCCGTACTCCGCCACAATGATCGGCTTGTCCGCATATGCCGGATTCTCGGCTCCCTGGGCTCCGCTCTTGAAGATATTAGCCTGCGGTGTTCCAAGGCCGATATCCCAGGCATCCCACTGGATGCAGCCCGCCGTCCACGCATAGGACACGCCGTCCGTCGGATACTCCTCTTTTGCGATGCGGTTCATCTCCTTTGCCCATGCGGCATTGTAATTGCTTTCATTCAGGCTCGTCTCCCACGCCATAATACTCGGATGGTTCCTGTGGGAGCGGATCGTGGTCCTGAGCTCTTCATATGTACTGTTCTTGAACGCATCCGTATTATTGAAATACTGCCACCCGGACGCACATTCCAGGACCATCACTCCATATTTATCACATGCATCATAAAACGCCTGAACATGAGGATAGTGAGACATTCTCACAAAATCAAACCCGTTCTCTTTGAACTGTTTCACTTCAGCATAAATCGCACTCTCAGTCATGGCGTTCCCGACCATGTACGTCTCCGAATGCAGGTTTGCTCCGTTGACCTTTGTCAGGACATCATTCACATAAAGGCCGTCCCGCTTCCATTCCACCTTGCGGATGCCGTATGTGGTGTCCACGCTGTCTTTCTTTACCCCGTCCACATAGACGGTTGTGCGCACCGTATACAGTTCCGGCGTGTATGTGGACCAGAGCCTCGGGTCATCGACCGTAAGCACATGGGTGAAATCTGATGCCTCAGCGCTTCCGATCTCTTCCGTACTCCCCTGAGAAGCCGCCTCTGTCCCGTCCTCGTTGAGGATCTCGGTCCTGAGCGTCACGTTCTGCTCCTCTCCGCTTAAGTTCTCCACCTGGGTCTTTACTTTTACGACCGCACTCTCCGTGCCGACCTCCGGCGCGGTGATAAAGACGCCGCCCCCTGCCGTCGTGTCAGCCTCCACTGCATCCGTGATATGGACCGGGTCTTTCACAGTCAGGTAAGCTTCCCCATAGATCCCGCCCCAGTACTGAAAGTCGGGATTCGTCTTTCCCGGAGCAAAATTCGTGTTCGGGCTGCTGTCGATCTTGACCGCGATGACATTCGTCTCTCCATAGTTGACAAGTCCTGTCAGGTCGATGACAAATGGAGTATAGCCTCCCTCATGGGTCATGATCTTTTCTCCGTTCAGATAAACTTCTGCCTTCTGCATCGCCGCTTCGAACGTAAGAAGGAGCTCTTTGCCCTCCAGCGACGGATCCGGCGTAAAGTCCTTGCGGTACCAGCTGACGCCGAGATACGCATCTTTGTTGTCCGCATCATAAAAATCCGTCGAATGGGGAAGGTTCACATAGACCCATCCGTCATCCGAAAACGCGGCCTGATCTGCTCCGGCGGCATCCCCTTTGTAATAATGCCAGTCCGTGTTAAAATTGATCGTTTCCCGCTCTGCTTCCGCGTCTGTCTCCTGCAGTACGGCATTCCTTTCTTCCGCCTGCGCGGGCAGATAAGGGGTCACCACAGAAAACAGCATCGCCGCGCTCATCATAGCTGCAATGATCTTCTTTTTTTTCATGCCTTTTCCTCCCGAGTTTATTCAACATGTACAGTTATACCTCTGTATTGTACTCCTTCCACAGGAATATTGTAAAGAATTTTCAATGCTATTCTTCAATTTTTATGCAATATTTTCACATTTAAAAGTGTTCATGGGCAGCACGGATTAAATTCAGGAAGGGGACAGCGGACAAAACTCCCTCTCTCATTCTCAGAATTCAGAAACGCCCCTCCGCAAAGATTTTCTTCGCAAAGGGGCGTTTCATGCTCTCTGTATTATACTGTATCTTCTGATCCTGCAGTTTTTTATCTTCTGCTGACGGGCTGACCGCTCATCAGAATCTCTTGATCTTCCTTGTCGTCGTCTTCTCGAACTCCGTATCCCGGACGATCAGGCTGTAGATCTTCTTCTGGGGAGCTGCAGTGCGGTTGTACTCATCGATGACCTCCTGCAGCTTTGCCCGCACATCCTTGATCCTTTTCTTCTTCACGTAATCCTGATCCGGATAGATCTCCGCCTCGATCACACCGTTATTCTCACGGACGAGCACCTCTCCTACAAGTCGGTTCGTGCTCAGGGCATTCTCCAGTTCCTCGGGGGAGACATTCTCGCCGTTCTTCGTGATGATCAGATTCTTCTTGCGCCCGGTAAGATAGACAAAGCCGTCTTCGTCCACATAACCCAGATCTCCGGTCTTAAGCCAGCCGTCCTCCAGGGTCTCCGCCGTCTCTTCCGGCATCTTATAGTATCCCTGCATGACGCTGCTGCCCTTTACCCACAGCTCACCGTCCACTGTCTTTGCCTCACAGTTTGGCAGAAGCTGGCCCACTGCATCCTTCCGGATATTCCATGCCTGGGAGACGCTGATGACCGGAGCACATTCTGTCATGCCGTATCCCTGCTGGATCGTGATATCATATTTCTGAAACAGATCGATATAGGACGGATCCAGGTAAGCGCCGCCGCTGCAGATCGTATGGAACTGTTTTCCAAACACCTGGTTCTTCACGATCTTCGCCGGAAGAAGGGAAGCTTCTTCCAGCTTCTTCGCCATGGTCTCGATCATCAGCGGGACCATCAGGATCATCTCCGGCTTGAAAAGCTTGATATTCTTCGCCACACGCATCAGAGAATCATTGATACAGATCACAGCGCCCAGGGACACGCCTTTTAAAACATCCATGCTCAGGCAGTATGCGTGATGGATCGGGAGCACTGTCATGATCACAATGCGCTCCGGGATCTTCATATCCAGGCAGGTCGCATTCTCCGCCACATTTCTGTGCGTCAGCATGACGCCCTTGCTCTTTCCGGTAGTTCCTGATGTAAACATGATCGTACAGAGCTGGTCCGGCTCCGGCGCATAGTCAAAGCTTCCCCTGTGCTCTTCCAGGAGTTTCCAGAAAGAATAGGCATGGTCGTCATGCGACTCCTGCTGCATGGAGATCATGATCTTCAGCTGCGGGCAGCGTTCCTTCGCGATCGCCGCCACATCCTTTCTCACCTCGTCATAGACGAGCACCGTGGAATCAGAACGGGCGATCAGATCGCACACGTCTTCCGCCGGGAGGTTCACATCCAGAGGCACGATGACGCTCCCGCTGTCGACTGTGCCAAAGTAGGTCACAAGCCACGCGTAGGAGGTCATCCCGATAACGGCGATATGCTTTCCCTGCTCCCCCATGTCTCTGAGCACGCTGGAAAAGCTTTCGCTGTCCTCTCTTAGCTGCGTATAAGTCTTTGATTCAACTTCATTCTTACTTATTTTATAACGGATCGCATCCTCCGGGCCGTATTTTTTCTCTGTACCCGTCAGGATCTCACGTACGGTACTGCAAAGCATCTCTCTCCCATATCCTTTCCTCCGCTCGATGCGGACATAAAGAGACAGACCGCTCCAGCCTGTCTCTGCCTTCTGTTCCTGTTCTTATGATTCAGCCGTCAGTTTCTCAAGATAATCGACAGCTTCCTGTACTGTGCGGATATTTACCGCCTCCGCCTGCTCAACCTCCACATCAAACTCATCTTCGATCTCACCGAGCATGCTCATGAAATCAAAAGATGTAAATCCGAGATCTTCTATAAAACGGGATTCCGGATGGATATTCTCCGGCTCAACCTCCACATAGTTACAGATAATATCAACTAACTTTTCAAACATGATCGTTCTCCTTCCTGCTCCTCATTTCTCTATATTAAATTTCCCGCGCGCACCGCTTCACCGTCCGCAGACGTCCCGCGGTCCCGGGGATCTCATCCTTAAACAAGCTTAATGATCTCACCGATCGTCAGGTCCGGATTCTCCGCGCCTTTGAACATGATCTTGCAGAGATAATAGTACAGGTACTCAAGCTCTTCTTTGGATACCGCCTTGATCTGGTGTTCGAAGTTGAAGTCCAGACCGTTGTCCTCCGGGCGGTGCATCACAGTCAGATACATTCCCTGCGGGCAGATGCCGTTAGGATACCATTTTGTCTTGTAACGGATATCGCCCAGCTGATCCAAGCCCTTTTCCTTCAATGTGAGCGGCTGGTATGTCAGCGAGATGGGCTCATATCCGAGTCCCGGGTTCGGCTGCGGATATGTCTTTGCGCGGTATGCAAAATAGGCGGTCGGATCATAGTTCGCGTGACGGAAGTACTCGTTCTGTTTGTCGCGGATCGCATAGACCGCGTCGATGAACTTCATATCCTGCGGGAAGATCGTGCGGAACGGGAAGGAATGGATCCTTGTGCCGCCGGATTTCTTCTCCTTCAGCGTCGCGCGTCGTGCGATCGTTGTCGTCAGCGATACGTCGTCAAATCCGTTCATTTTCTGATAATAGGTGCGCAGTCCCATGAGGAGCAGGCATGCCAGCGATACATGATATTTCTCGCAGAAGTCCATCAGGCGCTTCGTCGGCTCCGCCTCGAGATGGAAAATATCAAGCGCGGACTTCGTGTCGTCTGTAACGCAGAACGCAGATCTCAGATCAGGATTCTTGAACATCTCACGCATAGACTCCAGCTTCGCTGTTCCGTGAAGGTCGTTGTAGATCGGTTCGCTCTTCTCGATCTCTTTCTGGAAGTACTCGATATCTCTCAACTGCGCCTTGCTTCCCGCCTCATAGGCAAAATCACGCTGGATCTGCTCAACGTAGGACGCCATATCCTTGGGGTACGGAACGCCTTCATATTTCGCGTTACAGTACAGCTCGATGATATCCTTCAGGAAACAGATCAGTGACTGTGCGTCCACGATCATATGGTTTCCGAGGAAGTACACTCCGTTGAATCCGTCCGGCATCTTGATCATGACGATCCGGGTCAGCGGCGCGTCGAACATCTTGAACGGCACTGTCGTCCATTTCTGCATCTCTGCCTCTGCCTCTTCGATCGTCTTGTCCGAGAAATCGACAAACTCGATCTCCCTCTCTTCCGGATCCATCACATACTGATACCATGTTCCTTCTTTATCCTTTGCGAAACGGACACGCATCCCCTCGCTTCTCGCATATGCCTCGTTGATGGATTTCTTCAGCTGATCCCAGTCGAGCTCTACCTCGATGGTCAGGCTTGTCCCGATGTTCAGCACCGCCATATTCGGGCAGTGGGGCGCGTAGTAAAGATGAAACTTCTGCGCGACTGTCAGCGGATACACTTTGTGTCCTTTTCTTGTCCTCATCATTTCATTATTCCTCCGATAAATGAATCCAGGGCCTTCTCGTAAGCTTCAGTGTCCTTGTAGTAGCTCTCACCGTGGCCCGCCTCTTTTACGATCAGCTTCGTCTTCTGCGAAGCGCAGTTCTTATAAATCTCCTCGCACATCCAGCAGGGAACGAAGATGTCCTTCGCTCCATGGATGAAAAGGAACGGCACCTCGGCCTTCCTCACTTCTCTCGCAGCATTGCACTCATCCAGGCCGTAGCCTGCATTTCTCTTGTTCAGCTTATCCGCGATCTGGATCATCGGGAATGCCGGAAGATGATACATGCTGTGAAGCACATGGGTAAATACATCCTTCGCCGAGGTGAACGCACAGTCGGATACGATGCCTTTCACCTGAGTCGGCAGCTTCAGGCCGCTCATCATGCAGACCGTGGCGCCTCCCATGGAGTTGCCGTGAAGGAGGATCTGAGCGTCGTCCCCCATCTTTCCGACCAGCCATTTTATCCACTCCATGCCGTCCAGGCGGTCCATGGTGCCGAAACCGATGTAGGTTCCCTCGCTCTCGCCGTGAGCCCTCTCGTCGATCAGAAGCATCCGGAATCCATGGTTCAGATAATAATAGGAAAGGCTGCCGTAATCGTTGGTTCCCTGGCTTGTATATCCGTGGAAACAGATGACAGCTTTGTCTCCGCCGTCGCCCTCGAAATATGTACCGTGGAGCTTCAGTCCGTCATGCGACGTGATCCATACATCCTCATGAGGCTGTTCCATCATCCAGTCATGTCTCTCATGCATGATCGGGAAATAGCTCTCCCAGTCAACGCCGGACATCTTCATCGTCCGCTCCGTCTTCGCGTTATACCGCATCATGGTCCTTCTGTAGAAATATGCGGTTCCGCCGGCCTCAGCCGCCGTGAGCACTCCCAGAAGCGCCGCTGCTCCTTTCAGTAATTTACCCATTTTTTCTTCACCCGCTTTTCTTGAATGTCTTATTTACTTTTCTTCTTGCTGTTAATGAGGTCCTTCAGTTTTAATGCTTTATCAATATTGCCTTCCACTTTCAGTCTTCCGAGCGTGACCGCCAGGATCGGATCCGTCTTGCCGTCCGCGATCTTGAACAGTGTCTCTGCAGAACAGGTAAACATGGCGTCGCGGTCAAAGTACTCGTACGGCTCCACAAAGAGCTGTCCGTCCTTTACCTCCGCATAGAAGATCCCTTCTGCCTCGCCCGTGATATTGAACTGATAGGCAAGATGCTCGTGAATATCACTCACATCCGCATCCATCAGCATCCCCTTTACCTTTGAAAACATATCTGCGTAGGTCATAATATCCTCCTTTTCGACCGTTTACAGCCATTTTCGACCGCCGGTCATTTCTTTTCTTCTGTTAGAGTACCATCTTTCCGACCGGTGGTCAACAGTCCTTCCCGTCAAAATAAAACGAAAAATCATTTAATTTTTTGTGTAGTTTTCTTACTGTCTGTTTCGGTTTTGATGTGCTATACTGTGAACTGATTCTTATTGTTTCTATCAGATGCTCCCGCGTCTGATCAGGCCCCGGTTCTTCCGCCGGCAGCATTTGGGAAAGGACGACATACAATGGCAAATCAATTAAAATACGACCGCATCCTGGACGCCCTGCAGGAACTGCTGGAAAACCAGAAGCTTCAGACCATCTCTGTCAGCGAGATCGCTCATACCGCAGGGATAGGAAAAGGAAGCATCTATTATTACTTTCCGTCCAAAGATGCGATCTTCGAAGCGCTGGTAGAGCGAAGCTATGAGAAACCGCTCCGGACAGCCAAAGCACTTTCTTCCCAGACTGAGATCTCACCTTTTACGAGGATGGCTATGATCTTTCAGGCATGCCGCAATTCTTCCGCCGAGTTCGTAAGATCAGGGGACAGCGAAGGCACCGGCGCACAGGAGAAGGCTTTCATCCACCAGAAATATATCAACCACATTATCACAGAGCTCAAACCGGTGCTCGCTGAGATCATACGGCAGGGCATCGCCGCCGGAGATATCCGCTTCGACGACCCCGAAGCTCTCGCGGAGATCGTACTGATCGTGCTTACCGTGAAGACGGACGATACCCTGGTGCCTTCCACCCGTGAGCAGAGCGAACGCACTATCCGAGCACTGATCTCACTGCTTGAAAAAGGTACGGAGAACCCGCCGGGATCATTGAATTTTCTTATGAGTTAGAGAAGCTCTATTGACAGAAAACTTTTTTTGTGCTAGGTTTCTACTATAAATGAGAAGTCCTGTCTTTTCCCGGCAGGATGATCTGAAATGTAATTCAACAATGCAGTTTTATATGGCGAATAAATGAGATTTATTCGCTATGTTTTTACCAGCAGTTTAGCACTCAATACATTTGAGTGCTGATAAGATAAGGGGGCTTATTTATGGTAATAAGACCAGTTTACAACATCCTTCTCCTGCCGGATGTTTCCTACTATTTTAAGAAAGAGTTTTTCTCCGGCTTCGGCGGTGAGTCCATCGAGGCAGGTTCTGATATCCTTTTCATTTTCCTGAAAAACGAGAAGGAAAGTGGATTTACGCCGGAGGACTTCTATCCGATCGGGCTTTCCGCGCGGGCAGAAGGATTCGGAGACGAAGACGCGGTCTCAGTGCGCACGCTGAACCGGGTCGATCTGTCTGATCTGCAGATCTCGGATGACCAGATCACACTGTCCGCCTCCATCCGCCCGGACACGGAAGACATGTCCGACGCAGAAGCCGGGCAGCAGTTTGCAGAACTCCGCACAGCACTTCTCCGGTTCGTCCAGGGTTACCAGTGGGGACTCTGGGCGAGGAGCTTCATCCTTCAGCGGAAGAACATCAATGATCTTGCATGCGCGCTGGCGGATTATCTGAATCTGACCGCAGAAGAAAAGTACGGGATCCTGGCAGCCGATTCCATCCGCACGAGATACAGCCTGATCATCGGCGCTGTCAGCGAGTTCATTGAAGTCGCCAAGGTTTCAGAAGAAGCACAGAATGCCCAGAAGGGGGATCAGGAACAGCTTTACCGGGAGGCAGCCATCAAGAAGCAGATCGACTATCTGCAGAAAGAGCTGGACGACATGCACCCGGAAAATGTATCGGACATCAGGAAATTCGAAAAGAAAATCGAATCATCCGGAATGAACCCGGAGGCAAGACGCGAAGCCGAAAAGGTGCTCAACCGGATGCGCCAGGAGGGGAAAGAGAGCCATGAGTACGGGCTTCTCTATGATTACCTTGACTTTGTGACCAGTCTTTCATGGAAGGCTCCCGAAGTAAAACCCATCGATCTGGACAAGGCGGAAGCAGTCCTGGATGAAGACCACTACGGGCTCAGGAAAGTCAAGGAGCGCATCATCCAGCAGCTCGCTGTCATGGCTCTGAACAAGAAGCAGTACGGCTCCATCCTGCTCTTTGTGGGCGCGCCCGGCACGGGCAAGACAAGTATCGGACAGAGCATTGCCCGCGCGCTGGGCCGTGAATATGTCCGCATCAGTCTGGGAGGCATCCGCGACGAAGCGGAGATCCGCGGCCACCGCAGGACCTATATCGGCGCCATGCCGGGGCGGATCATGGAGGGAATGAAGCGCAGCGGCGCCTCCAACCCGGTCATGGTGCTGGATGAGGTGGACAAGCTGGCCAAGGACTATGGCGGAGATCCGGCAAGCGCACTCCTGGAAGTACTGGATCCGGAGCAGAACAATACATTTACAGACCACTATATGAACGTTCCCTATGATCTGTCCAACGTGCTCTTCGTCTGCACCGCAAACACTACGGACACGATCCCGGAACCTCTCCTGAACCGGATGGAAGTCATCTCTTTCCCCGGCTACACCGCTGTAGAGAAGTTTCATATCGCCCGGAAGCATCTGCTCCCCAAGGCTCAGAAAGCGATGGGCATCACGCCGAAGATGCTGAAGCTGACGGACGGCGCCATCCGGCGCATGATCGACGAGTATACAATGGAATCCGGCGTCCGCGATCTCAAGAAGCTGATCGATACGCTCTGCCGGACAGCCGCGGTAAGGCTCGTAAAAAACGAGGGCAGTTCCATCACTGTCACAAAGAGCAGCCTGCCCGACTATCTCGGGAAAAAACAGATGCACCATGAGCGAAAGCTGACAGAGAAGATTCCCGGCGTGGTTACCGGCCTTGCCTGGACACGGGCAGGCGGCGAGATCCTCTTTATCGAAAGCCGTCTCACCGCCGGAAAAGGGAACCTGCTGATCACAGGGCAGCTGGGCGATGTGATGAAAGAATCCGTCCAGATCGCACTGAGCCTCGTAAAATCGCTCTACCCGAAAGAGAGCAGAGTATTTGAGGACCACGATCTTCACATCCATGTTCCGGCAGGCGCCGTTCCGAAGGACGGACCTTCGGCGGGGATCACGCTCACCACAGCTCTGGCTTCTCTCATCACGGGAAAAGCAGTCGATACGGACTGCGCCATGACAGGGGAAGTCTCTCTCCGAGGCGGCATCCTGCCGATCGGCGGACTTCCGGAGAAGCTTATGGCCGCGCAGCGGGCAGGGATCACAAAAGTCTTTATTCCCGCAGAGAACGTGGATGATCTGGAAGACGTCGCGGAAGAAGTAAAAAGCAGGCTGGAGATCATCCCCGTAAAGAAAGTCACCGACGTGCTTGGGAAGCTTTTAAAATAGACCTTCTGTCTTCAAAGATTTTAGTTCTTCAAAGAAAAGGGGAAGGCGCCACGGCAGAAAATATCTGTCCCGGCGCCTTCCCTTTCTTCAGTTCTCTGTATCCTGCTCCACATCTTCTCCAAGATAGAATACCCGGAAGAACATCTCCAGAGACTCAAACAGCTCCCGCTTGGTCTTCTGCAGTTCTCTGATCTTCAGAACACTCCCGATCTCATCAAAGAAGAAGTCATTTTCTTCATGGTCAACCTTTAATTCGAGATTGCCTTCCTCGTCAAACACGAGCATCAGGATACCGCCCACATCCTCTGTGTACAGTACGCACATGATCTTAAGCTCCTCTTTGACATTCTCCGGAAGCGCATCGAACTCCGGGTTGAGATAAAATTTCTGTTCATAGGCATTCGCCGCACATAATACGATTTCTTCGTTCATATAACTCCTTTCAGACATATCCGTACACTCCGCGCACAGATACCTCTCCTGCGCAGATATTCTCTACTGTTCCGTCCTCCCGGCGCACGATCAGCTCCCCTGTTTTTGTGATTCCTTCCGCATGCGCCTGATAGGATTCCCGCACACCGATGACCCGCACCTCTCTGTCTCTGTTTACAAGCATTGAACTGTACTTTTCCATCAGGCCTGAAAGGTCCTGCGTCTTCATGAAAATATCGTAGTTCGCTTCTAACCGTTCCATCACAGCCGCAATGACCGGCGCCCGCTTCACCGCATGTCCGCACTCCAGCCGGAGAGACGTGGCGGTCTGACTGATCGCCTCCGGGAACTCTGTCATATTCACATTGATACCGACTCCCACAGTGACATGGTTGATATAATCGATCTGGGAGCTCATCTCCGTGAGGATCCCGACAAGCTTTTTCCCGTTTATGATAATATCATTCGGCCACTTGATCTGCACCCGAGGAATCTCTCCGGACATCTCTTGTTCCAGGCAGCCCCTGATTCCTTCCGCCACGCTGCACGCCATGACAAGCGTAAGCATAGCCGCCTTATCAGGGGGAATCTCCGGACGGAGGAGGACAGACATATAGATACTGCTGCCCGCCGGCGACTCCCAGGATCTGCCGCGCCGGCCTCTCCCCGCGGTCTGTCTGTCCGCCACAGCCAGCGTGCCGTGGGGCGCGCCCTCATCGCCGAGCTGTCTGGCCCGCAGATTGGTCGAGTCCGTCACGTCATAATAGACAATATTTTTCCCCGCCCAGCGGGTGCTCATGAGACTTTCCAGCTCTTCCTTCGTCATCACATCCGGGCCGTCCACAATACGATATCCCCTGTTCCGCACAGCCTCCACTTGGTATCCTTCCTCCTGGAGCCGGCGGACGGTCTTCCACACGGCGGTCCTGGATACTCCGGTCATCTCGCTGATCTGCTGTCCGGAGACATAACCGTCCGTCCCGCGGAGCAGCTTCAATATCTCTGTCTTCATCTATGATCTCCTTACCATTGATACACACAATTCATTATACATGAAAATCTCGGATTCTCAACTTGTCTTTTCCAAAATTCCGTTCATTTCCTTGAAGACAAGATTCCGAAATGTTATAATCTATAAATCATATTTATTATTTTTCATTCTTATTTTATATGATAAAAGGAGCATACATATGAACACGATCCAACTTCAATGCTTTATCGCTGTTGCAGAGCACCTCAATTTCTCACGCGCATCCGAAGATCTGAAGATGACGCAGCCCGCGGTCAGCCATCAGATCCGCTCCCTGGAAGACGAGCTGGAAGTAAAGCTTTTTAACCGCACAAGCAAAAGCGTGGCTCTGACCCAGGAGGGTATCCTGTTCCTGGCAGACGCACAGCTGATCCTCAAGACAGCCCTATCCGCAAAAGAAAGGCTTGGAAGGCATGAACATTTTGTATCTTTTGAGATCGGATGCCATAATCAGGCAGAACTGAACCTGCTTCCGCCGATACTCCGGCAGCTGTCTGAGGACTTTCCCCTGATGCGCCCTTCCATTCACCTTGTCCCCTTCCCCTCTCTGTTCGGCCAAGTGGAAAACAAACAGATCCATGCCGCCTTCGGCACGAAGGAAGATCAGAAGAATACTGCGCTCTGCTTCAGGGAACTCTGTTCCGCATCCATCGCATGCATCTGCTCGCCGTCTCATCCGCTCGCACAGTATAAGACGCTCACAACGCAGCAGCTGTCCGGCAGCATTATCGCCTGTTCACCGCGTCAGATCTCCGATTCAATCTTCAGACTGCAGAATATGCTCCTGGTGAACCTATCCCCGGCACAGCGCTACTTTACCGAGAGTCTGGAGAGCGCTCTGACCATAGTAAAAGCACAGCTTGGATATACCTTATATCCGGATATCGTCCCGGCAAGAGATCCGGATCTGTGCTATATTCCCGTCACAGATATGCCGCGGCTTCCGTTCGGCGTGTATTACCGGTATAACGATACCCACCCTATACTAAAACGTTTTCTCACACTTTGCCGGCAAAGTGACTTCGCCGCTGATTCTTTGATCCGTCAGGAAAGGAGGAGCTCATGATGAAGACAGAACAATCTGCTGATTTTATTCTCGCCGATTCCATTTTATCCGGCGCAGTGACCGAGACCCGCACTGCAGGGTATTCTTTCGCTCATCATCTCCACTCGTCCATCGAGATCTACCGCATCCTGTCCGGCGAGTGCTGTATGACCGTGGGCTCCGTGACCATTCAGTGCAGACGCGGGGATTTCATTTTGATCCTCCCGAATGTACTGCACTCCTTTTATTTAAACAGCGACTCTGACTGTACCTTTATCCATATTCACTTTGACCCCGCGATGTTCTCCCATATTATACTCGAAGACAACGGCGTATGTCCTACTTCGCTTATTCATGCCCTGCTGTTTTCTTCCCGCTTTTATTACCGCATCCCCGCTGATTCCGTACTGGACTGCACACTGAACAAGCTCCTCGAGCTGCAGTCGGCACATTCCGAACACTTTGCCAATGCGGAGATCAATATACTTTTGATCAGTATGATGCTGCATCTTCTGAACCAGAACTCCGCGGATCAGCTGACTTTTTCTTCCCACCAAAACAGCTATGTCGCCTACACCCTGAATTATATTGAAAAGAAGTATATGACTAAGATCAGGCAGACGGACATCGCCTCGCAGCTTCAGATCTCCGTTCGTTATCTCAGCCGGCTGTTCAAAGATTATATGGGCATCCCGCTCTCTTCCTATATTAATATCTATCGGATCAACCGTTCGATCGAGCTTATGCAGGAAACAGACCTTACGCTTACCGAAATTGCCCTGGCCGTCGGGTTTTCTAACGCCCAGCACTATTCTAAAACATTCATAAACATTATCAATGAACCGCCTTCTCAATATCGAAAACGGCTTTTAAAATAATCTTCCGCATTGCAAGCAAAAAAGATGGACCATACTCCATACGGAGTATGAGTCCATCTTTTCTGCACGCTGTCTGTTTTCCTCAAACAGACACTGCATCCTGCTTTTTTATCTTTATGTCAGCTTCTTTTTCTCTTAGCGAGAACCGCGGCTGCTGCTGCCAGCATCATAGCTGCTGCAGATCCTGCGATCGGCAGTACGCTGTCGCCGGTCTTTACTGCTTTGCTTCCTGATGCAGCTGCTGTCGTCTTATTTCCGCTGTTTCCACTGTTCTGGCTGCTGGTCTTGTCCGCTGCTGCGATCTGCTGTCCGCTGCCGCTGTCTGCGCTTCCATTGTCGGAGCTTCCGGTGTTTCCGCCTGCGCTGCTGTCCGGAGCTGACGGTTCGGAAGGTGTCTCATCCGCACTGCCTGTGGAAGCAGTAAGCTGATCTATCGCTGCCTTAAGCCCTGCCTCTGCTGCGGTCACTTCCTCCTCTGTTGCCTGGTCGTCTTCAAGCACGCACAGCGCCCTTGTCAGTGCACTGTTAAATGCAGCAACCGCTTCCTCAGAAGCGCCTTCCGTATTCAGCTCATTTGCATCTGCGATCAGCGCCTCAAGAGCATCCTTGCTCGGTTTCAGCCGAAGTTCGCTCATCGCCTTCAGAAGCGCCTTCCATGCCTGGTCGATCTCATCCTGCTCTGCAAATTCTTCTGCCAGAACAGCCTCGCCTGCTGCCAGCGCATCTTTAAATGCCTGCTGCCCGTCATCCAGATATTTGCTCAGATCCAGAGTCTTCGCATAGTCCACAACCTTCTGGAGGTCTGTCATATCACCGGACTTGAATGACATATACTGCATGATCTCGATGAGATCCGCCCAGCTCTGGTCTACCATCGCCTGTGTCACAGACTGGTCTCCCGCCTGTACTCTTGCGAGAATATCCTGGGCCGCTGCTTTTCTTTCATTGAAGATATTTACAACAGACTCAATAACGCCTTCTGTATCTACTGTCTCGGAAAGCTCTAACGCATACTCAAGAACCGCTGTAGAAATCTCTCCTGCCAGTTTCAGTCCGTCGATCGCTGACTGAAGTGCCGCTGCCGCGTTGTCCACTTCTTCCTGTGATGCCGCAGCATCCGCAAACACTTCTTTTGCCGCGTCATATGCTGTCTGGAATACTTCTGCTGTCTCAGGAGTATAATTGCTGATCTTTGCCGCATACTCTTCAGCTGCCGCAAGCACCTCTTCAAGCGCGCTCTTGTCAGCAGATTTTACAACAAGCTGATCTTTTGCACTGTTCAGCGCTGCCAGAGCTTCGTCAACCGCATCCTGATCTGCATTCTCATCAGCAAGGACTTCAGCTGCCGCTGCGATAGCATCCTCCATCACCGCTTTGCTCTCATCTGTATAGATGCTCAGATCCATCTGAACCGCCTCGTCATAGGCTGCCTGAAGCTCACTCTTGTCAACCTCCGGCGCTGTCTCGACCAGTTTGATGTCGAACTTGTCGATCTGCGGACCCTTTCCGGAATCCGGGGCTGTAACAACAAGTGTGCCTGCTCCCGCCTGTGTTACCGTAATATTGAATGTCAGAGTGTCTGTCTGCTGGTTTGCATTCTTCACTGTCTGAATTTCAGAAACAATAACACCTTCCGGCTCAGACATAAGCTGAACCTTATTCGCGGAAGAACCGCTTCTGTAAGTCATGGTTACTTCATAAGTGCCGGCCACGTCTGCTCTGTATGCATATTTGATGTAATCTTTGTATGCGAGACAGTTTACAAATCTGCCGCCGCTTGCCCACTCAGCGCTGGCAACTGTGAGCGGCCAGTTTGGATCAGAATCGCCGTCATTGCTGTTGATCAGCTCTGTCGCGTACTCCGCCTCGAAGGACACGGTCTCATCCGGCGTACTCGGGAATACAAGCGGATTTTCTTCTGAGTACTCTGCATCTACATAAGTGATCTCCGGAGTAATATGTACGCTTCCCTTGCTCGGCTGCCCTTCATTAGAAGCCTGTACAAGGATCCAGTCTCCCTTCTCAACCCAGATATTATTCACATCCGGGAAGTCACCCTTTACATTGCTGTCTGTCAGTTTACAGCTCTGCACTTCTTCTCCGTTGACAAGCAGTGTAATGATAACACTTCCGCCGGAATTTCCAGCCTGTCTCAAATATGGCTCATCATCCTTGATGCTGAAGTTTACCATACCCGTCTTCGGAGCACGGAAAGCCATCGCCGTCGCCTCTGCGGTAGTTGTCTTGATCGGTGTAGAAATCAGTCCGTGTACATCGTCTCCATATCCTGAAGTTGTTCCCTGCGGAGCATCGACACCAGGACCATAGTAGGTGTCAAGCTGCCAGTTCGGCCATCCGCTTGAGTCTACTTCTGTCATATTCTGCCACTCACCGTCGATCTTTGCCTGTGCGAACCACACATTGCCCTGCTGTCCGTGAACATAATCCTTTGCCCACTGATAGTCGTTCTTCACTGCGATCGTATAGTCATTGGCTGTTCCGTTCTCAGCTGTGATCCTAAGAGTCATTCCCTCTGCCACTGCACCGTCTGCAACTTCTTCCTCACCGTTCCATACGGATACAGAAGCTGTCTCATGAACCTCGACACCGTCCTTCAGTTCTTCTACCGTTGCCGGATTATTCTCTGTAGACGGTACATAGATCGTCTTATCGGATACCATAAATACGGAAGATTTCAGCTCGTTGTCTGTGTTCTCAACGATCGTGTATGTCAGGCTGTCTTCGCCGTACGTAAGCACAACCTTCATTCCGCCCGCCACGATATCTGCATCATCAAGCTCGTTTCCTTCGCTGTCTGTGACGATAAGGGTAACTGCAGAATCATAGATCAGATTTTCTTTCAGTTCGGCTGCCGTCGTGTTCTTCGGAAGCGCGGAAATCTCCAATGCAGATGCATTGACTCTGTATACATTTGAGCGCACTGCCAGAGATACCAAATCACTTTCTGCCGCACCGATCTCCGGAACTGCCGTAAGCTCGTGTCCGAAGAAATCATGCTCAAGCTCAAAACCATTCTGGTCTGTGATCACCTTTCCTGCATTAAGTGCCGGAGAATTTTCTGCCAGCTTATATCCGTCAAATACAGTCTCTTCGTTCGGATCGTCATGAAGCCTTGCTTTACCATCCTCAGCCGCCTGTACCGGACCGGATCCCGCATCAACAAGAACAGGAGTTCCGGCATCCACCTTAACCGCATTTTCATCATTCGGATAGGTGCTTACATTGTAGTACAGATTGTTGTCATAAACCTTGTTTCCGCTCGGATTCCAGTTTGTCGCTGCAACAGGAGTGTCTCCCGCGAAATAGAAGATGTTGTTCTCAATCGTCATCGGCCCATTGTTGGAATGCATGGTGCTCCAGATTGAAGTAAGACCTTCCTTAATATAGAACGTGTTGTTATATACATGGCAGTTTCCGGTGTTGCCCGCCGGATCGAGAGGTCCCATATCTTCATTCTGGCTGATGTTGTAGCGGAAAGTATTGTTGATCGATTCAACGCCGCAGAACATAACCGTGCTTGCCGTATTGCCATGGCTGTAATTGTACTGATAGTTTGTGCCATCGCCGTAATCCGCATCCCACGGCTGTCCGTCGCCGTTTCCGTTTGATGCGTTCATCGTGTTGAAGCACTCGTTATACTGGAAAACTGCGTCCTTACATTTCCATGGCCAGATTCCCGCTGCCACACGCTGATTTCCGACAGCCAGGTAATTTCCTGTCCATTCGCCAGTCGTCGGGTCGAGCTGCGGCTGCTGCTTGGAATAATCTGTCGTGTTGATCTGTTTTGCAGCATTCTGGGACACATTGTACTGCACGACCGGTCTGTCCAAATACATGGTTGTAATAGCATCTCCGCCTGAATTTGCCACATAATTGTTCTCGATCACAACGTTGGATGATCCGTATTTTTCCATAGTATCATCGCTGAGCGCCGCTGTCTTGAACTGTCCCCACTGATACGTATAACCGACTGCGATGCCCCAGCGGTTTACCGTATCAAGATAGCAGTTGCGGATCTGTACATCATTATATCTCGCAACTCCTGTCTCACTTTCATTTTCCGGAGTTTCTACGATAAAATAGATTCCTCCGTTCGCCATATGCTTGTTGTAAACATTTCCCGTCACATCATGGATATACAGGTCATCCAGAACGATGTGGTCTACCGTACCCTTGTCCTTTGCCACGCCTGCGACTCCGGTCCTGTCCATTGCAAACGCATCATTGTATTCCTTATCCTTTTCCGTATCTGTCGCAGAAGCACGGTCATTCGTGATCTCAAGTCCGCTGATCTCGATGTACTCTACATCCATAAGCAGGATAGAGGAGGAGACGGTGCCTTTCCACTTATGGTTCGTATTGTCCAGGTGGCCTCCGTAATTCTGATACCACTGACCATGTCCGTTGGTATTAATCTGCGGTCTGTCCCCCTCTCCATAAGTAGACACGATAATAGGTGCCTCTTCGCTTCCGCTGCCCTTGATATGAAGCGCCTGGTCTTCAAATACAGATCCTTTTTCAAGAAGTACCTCGTCTCCCGGCTGAAGCGTGATCTCATTGATCTTGTCCAGCGTCGCAAAAGCCTTGTCCTCAGAGAGACCGTCGTTGCTGTCGTCTCCGTCGATGGAGCTGACATAATAGGTCGTCCCCAGCTCTTCTGCTTCCGCCGTGTAAGCCGGAATCATCGATGCGCCTGATGTAACAACAAGCGCAAGCGCAAGCAGCCCGCTTAACACTTTCTTTTTCATACTCTTTCTCCTTTCTTATTTTGATATATTCTTCAAAGTGAACCGGAGCACGGCATCTCTGTCTCCGTCCACTTGAGAATCTTGTTCTTTCTGCGCGATGATCTCATCATACTTTTGCTCGCGCAGCTCCCTCTCTACAGCTACCCTCGCTGTCTCCAGGCTGGCATTTTCTTCACTCTCATCGAAAATCCATTCCCGGCTCTCATAATGCTCCTGAATCTCTTCCTCCGTAAGATCCATGCCTTCTCTGTCATAGTCGTTGCAGTAAGTCTCCTTCAGCATGCTGATCTCATAGCTGATGTATACATCAAGAGGATACTCTCTCAATCCATATACCACTTCTCCCTTCGCCGTCTTTTCAGCCCGGCTTTCCTGATCCGCTTCCCAGCGCTTTACAGCCGCTTCATAGCTTCCGTCATCAATATCTCCGTACTTTTCCGCCAGGCTGTAGACCGCATGGGTATATTTCAGCCACCCTTCTGCATTTTCCGCAAGGATCTCGTACCCGTAACCGTCCGGATATTCCTTCTCCCAGAAGTCTTCACCATAAGGCGTATCATACTCCTCCTGTATCTCCATCTTCGTATCATACTCTACCGCGTCTACAGCTGCCAGATATTCCTCTTGGCTGACTTCGCTCCCGTTGATGCTCAGATAAAAATCCGAACTTCCCTTCCATAGCAGCCACGTCGCCGTTCCTCCCGCCGCAAGAATGACAGCACCGGCAAAAACAGCCAGAAGATACTTTTTCTTTACGTTTTCCCTTATTTTCATTTTAAATCCGCTTTCATTTTGTACATTTTTTCCTCATGCCTTTGTCTCTCATTATATATTTTTACCAAAGAAATTTCTACCACTTTTCTGCTTATAATCTCATTATATTGGTTAAATTCGGAACAAACAAAACAATATTTCTGCTGCTTCACAATAAAAACACGAAAAAAGCCGCGTCCCGGCTGAATAGGTTCCAGCCAGAACACAGCTCACTGTCATTTTTCAAATCCGGAGTTCTGTCAATCCTTCTTCTCCCACAGCTTATCCGCCGTCGGTTTCCACTGCTCCGCATAAGGCTTGCACCGGTCGCAGAGATCGTCCACGCTCTCCGGATCCTGATAGTCCGTGTTCACCGCTCCGGTCTCCTTGACGAGCTCTCTGAGCTTCTCCGGGTTCTCCAGCATCGGGCAGGGGCGAAGATGATTGTCATTGAACGGCTGGTTGTCGTGATAAGCCTGGAAAATCGGGCTCTTCAGCGCATCCAGCAGCGACACGTCGTGGATGTTCACATTGGAATAATGGATGAACACACACGGTTCCACATCGCCTTTTGCGTTGATGTGCAGATACCTCCTTCCGCCTGCGATGCAGCCTCCCACATACTCGCCGTCGTTCTGGAAGTCCATGCCGAAGATCGGCTTCGTCTCGCGGAAATGACGGATGCGGTGATACATCTCCTCTCTCTGCTCCGGAGTCGGGAGCAGGTCTGTCACCGCGCCGTGTCCCACCGGCATATAGTGGAAGTACCACACAAACAGGGCTCCGCTCTCGATCATCATATCGTAGAATGCCTCGCTGCTCACATCTTCAAAATTCTGGCTCGTATAGCATACAGAGATACCAAACGGGAGCTTATTCTCTTTCATCAGTTCCATCGCATGGCGCACTTTGTGATATACGCCGTTTCCGCGCCGTCCGTCGTTGGCCTGCTCAAATCCCTCCAGGCTGATCGCCGGGACAAAATTTTTCACCCGGAGCATTTCCTGACAGAACTCTTCATCGATCATCGTTCCGTTTGTAAATGCAAGGAACTCACAGTCCGGATGCATCTCACAGATCTTGAAGATATCTTTCCTGCGCACCGTGGGCTCTCCGCCGGTGTAGATGTACATGTATGTACCCAGCTCTTTGCCCTGACGAACGATAGAGTCAATGTCCTCCAGACTCAGGTTATACTGATGGCCGTACTCTGCCGCCCAGCATCCGGTGCAGTTCAAGTTGCACGCCGTTGTGGGATCGAGGAGGATCGCCCAGGGGATATTGCAGTTGTTTTCCTTTGCCTTGTCTTCCTGAACGGCACTTCCTTTCAGGCTGGCATTCGTGATAAAGTTTTGAAAGAATGTCCGGCGCACTCCCGGATCGAGCTCATACAGGCGCAGGATCAGCTGATACCAGTTATTCTTATCCGCAATCGCCTTCCGGATTGCATTCCTCTGGCTTGCATACCAGTCCGCCGGCATAAAACGGTCTACGAAATTCATCAATTTCGGAATATTCTCTTCCGGATTCCCCTCCAAATATTTCAAAGCCTGATTGACTGTAAATTCCTGCATTGTTTCTTTAATCGATTTTCCCATTTGTAATTCCGCCTTTCTTTTTTTGTCTTCTGTGAAATCTTATTTCTGATCTACATCATTTATCACCGGGCAGGGCGCCCCTGCTTCTGCCCGGGATCACTTTCAAAATGCATCATGCATTTAGAATCTTCATAAATTCTTCGCCGGTGATGGTTTCTCTCTGATAAAGATAGTCTGCCAGCTCGTCCAGCTTGTCCCGGTTTTCCTCCAGGATCTTATCCGCTTTCCTGTGCTGCTTTTTTACCAGCTCTACGACCTGACGGTCGATCTCCGCCTGGGTCTCCGCCGAACAGCTCAGGGAGGTGTCTCCGCCCAGATACTGGTTCGTCACTGTCTCCATGGCTACCATGTCGAAATCTTCACTCATTCCGTACCGGGTGATCATCGCCCGGGCAAGCTTGGTCGCCTGCTCGATGTCATTGGAAGCTCCTGTAGACGCGGAATGAAATACCAGTTCCTCCGCCGCTCTTCCGCCGGTCAGCGTGGCGATCTTGTTCTCCAGCTCTTCCCTGCTCATCAGGTAGTGATTTCCCTCATCCACCTGCATGGTATATCCCAGCGCTCCCGATGTACGGGGCACAATGGTGATCTTCTGCACCGGCGCGGAATTGGACTGCTTCGCCGCCACGAGCGCATGTCCGATCTCGTGATAGGCGACGACCTTCTTCTCCCGGTCCGTAAGGATCGCATTCTTTTTCTGATAGCCGGCGATCACAACCTCGATGCTTTCCTCAAGATCTGCCTGTGTCACGTAACTCCGGTTTTCCCTTACCGCCCGCAGCGCCGCCTCATTGACAATGTTGGCAAGCTCTGCGCCGGATGCGCCGGACGCCATCCGGGCGATCACCGAGAAGTCCACGTTCTCGGCAAGCTTTACTTTCTTCGCGTGGACCTTCAGTATCTCCTCGCGGCCTTTCAGATCCGGCAGTTCCACAGGAACTCTCCGGTCAAAACGTCCCGGTCTCGTAAGCGCCGGATCCAGTGATTCGGGCCGGTTGGTCGCCGCCAGGATGATGACGCCGTTGTTCGTCTCGAATCCGTCCATCTCCGTGAGCAGCTGGTTCAGCGTCTGCTCGCGCTCGTCGTTTCCTCCGACCCGTCCGTCCCTCTTCTGGCCGATGGCGTCGATCTCATCGATGAACACGATACACGGAGCCTTTTCCTTCGCCTGCCTGAACAGGTCTCTCACCTTGGATGCGCCCATGCCCACGAACATCTCCACAAATTCAGATCCTGACATGGAGAAGAACGGTACATTGGACTCGCCGGCGACCGCTTTGGCCAGCATGGTCTTACCGGTTCCGGGAGGACCTACAAGAAGGATTCCCTTCGGCATGGAGGCTCCGATCTCCCGGTATTTTGACGGATTGTGAAGATAGTCCACGATCTCCGCAAGATTCTCTTTCGCCTCATCCTCGCCCGCCACATCGGAAAACTTGATTCCTTCCGATGACTTCACATAAACTTTGGCACTGCTCTTCCCCATTCCGAAGATCATGGAGTCGGGGCCGCCGCCCGCTTTGTTCATAAGCTTTCTGGACATATACTGTCCGATCCCCACAAAGATCAGGATGGGAAGGATCCACGACAGCAGGAACGTAAGGATTGGAGAAGCCTGTTCGATGATCTGACCGGAAAACACTGCTCCGGAATCATACAGCCTCTGGGTCAGATCCGGATCGCTTACCATACCGGTCTTATAGATCTGGTCCTCCTCCTTATTCGTAAAGACGATCTCATTGTCCTCCTGGTTGATATCGACCCGTCCGATATCCTTCTCCTCCGTCATCTGCATAAATGTATCATAGCTGACCTCCCGCACCTGCCTTTCCGCTGCCCACGGCATGAGCAGGAAATTGAACACAAGCAGTACGATAAGAACGATCACATAATAATAGATCAGCGGTTTTCTCGGTTTCTTTACTTCCTGCATTCTTCTGTCTCTCCTTTCTTCTCATCCACTGCGCTTTTTCTGCTGTCCAGAGCTCTCAGCGCAGAGATGAGCGCCTGCTGCACGGAAAGCGTTGCGAAGTCCATGGCAAATTCCGCATACAGCATACCCGCCTCCTTCTCATCCTCTTCCGGACTGCTGTCATCTGAATGAACATCCTTTACAAGCTGTTTTTTCATCTCCTCGATCTTCTGCCGGTAGTCAAGCTGAGCCTGTGACAGTTTCGCCACCGCTCCGGACCGGCAGGACTTTACCTTTTCTTTCAGAAGGAGTGTATTTTCTTCAAACTCATCCTCTGCCTTCTGAAGCTCTGAATGAATCTTGTCTCTGCCTCCCTCTTCGCAGACACGGACTCTGCACTGCAGTTTTCCGTACTGCTCTTCCAATTCATATAACTTAAAAGCAAATACGCTTTCATCAATATTCATGAAAAAACGTCCTCCTTTCTTCCTGTTAATGCCCCTGCACTTTTTATATAGCAGATACAGTTTCAGATTTCGACTCTCAATTTTTTCGATCTGTCTTTACATTTTTTGAAATTTGTCAGGATGGCTGACAGATTTTCAATTTTGTAAAGACAGAGTCCGAAAATTATAAGTGGCAGTTCCACGGGGTATCGGCTATATTGAAATTACCGGAAGGGATCTCTCAAGCATCCTCGGGTTTCGCCTGCTGCGCGCCTGATCCGGTATAAAAAAGAATGGTTGACAGTAAACTGATAAATAAGGAGAGATGATCTATGAGATGGTTTGATTCAGACTTTGATTATGTACAGGAACTGATCGACACCTGGAACAGAAGAAGGAAGAAAATGCGCACCGCATACTTTATCATGGCAGTGGTGCTCCTTATCGCCGGCGTGCTGACCGCTGTATTCCCTGTGGGCATTTTCGCCGTGATCCAGTATTTCGCCGCACTGGCAGTGATCATCATCGGCATCTATCACTTTGTGGCATTTGCATCCATGACGTACTACTTTAAGGACTACATGCTGCTCCTGTCCGGCATCCTGAATGTGCTGATCGGAGTCATGCTGTTCGTCATGCCGGTCACGCTGACCGTACAGGTGATCACATTCATGCTTGCGTTCCTGCTGATCTTCAGCGGAGCAGAAAAGCTGTCAATGGCATCGCGGCTCAGATATTTCCGCATCCCGCACACCGGTTCCCTGACCTTCAGCGGGATACTCAATATCATACTTGCCGTCATTTTCCTGCTGCTCCCATTCGTATCCGCACTGGCGCTGAACTATATCCTGGCAGCCTATCTGCTGCTCACAGGCGCCGCACTTCTGGTGGAAGCGATCGGAATGCATAAAATAGAAAGATAAACCGCTAAACCGCCGTCAGTAACCGGCGCCGGCTCCCACAGCCCGCGCGGCGGCAGAAAGGAATGTAGACAGAATGGAAATGGATATCGAACAAAGGCCGAAAAAAACAGCGGACAGGATGCAGATCCTCACGACGCTCAACGAGAACTATCTTCCCCGCCTGCAGGTGCTCATCACCTCACTGGGCGTCAATCAGCCGGAGGATCCGGCCGACATCTGGCTCATGCACAGCGGCATTCCCCAGAATGTCCTGGAGCCTGTCAGACGTCAGTGCCGTTCTTACGGCTTCGGCTTCCACCCGGTGGAGATCAGCAGCGGCGCCTTCCTCGGCGCACCTGTGAGCAGCCAGTATCCCCGGGAGATGTATTACCGGCTCCTTGCGGCAGAATTTCTGCCGGAGAGCATGCGCCGCATCCTGTATCTGGATCCGGATATTCTGATCATCAATCCGCTCCGCCCGCTCTGGGAAACAGATCTGAAGGGACATCTCTTTGCAGCGGCCGCCCATACGGGGAAAACCGAGCTGGCAAACAACATCAATCAGTTCCGGCTCGGCACAGATCACAATTATTATAACTCCGGAGTCCTTCTGATCGATCTGGACAGAGCGCGAAAGGAGATCAAAGCGGGGGAGATCTTCCGCTTTGTCGAGGAACACGTCAGGGAACTGCTCCTGCCGGACCAGGATATCCTAAACGCCATGTACGGATACCGCACCCTTGAGATCGACGATTCGATCTGGAATTATGACGCCCGAAATTACAACAACTACCTGCTGAGAAGCGCCGGTATCTGCGACATGGACTGGGTGATGCAGAACACGGCGGTCCTGCATTTCTGCGGGCGTTCCAAGCCATGGCAGAAGGGATATATGCACAGATTCGGGATCCTCTATAAACATTACGAAAGAATCACACAGAGAAACGGGAGCGGATATTGAAAATCCACTCCCGTTTCTCTGTGTCTTATACTTTCTCTCTTCCCGGGAACATCCTTCCCGTGATGATCTTCTCCATCTGGATCACAAGCTTCTCTTCGTTCAGGTTCGGCTTTCCCACATACTGGAGAAGGACGCCGACCATGCCGCTTGCATAAAACTTCAGCATAACCTCCATATCGTCAACGCTTATATCAATATCCTGCACCTTGCTGCGCGCGATCTCCGCAAGGTAGATGGTCACGGCCTCTACCAGCATGCCCTCGATCTGCACCCATCTCCGGGAATAGATCAGTTTCTCCAGTTTATCCTTGTTCTGTCTCACAAAAGAAACGTACGCACTCAGCGCTCCGATGCGGTCCTCCGCCTCAAGGCTTCTCTGCGCCAGCTCCTGGGTCGAGCGTCTGAACGTCCACTCCAGGACATCCATGATATCTTTAAAGTGATAATAGAACGTCTGCCTTGAAATGTGGCATTCCCCGATCAGCTTCGTCACCGTGATCTTATCGATTTCCTCTTTATCCAGCAGTTTTACAAAAGTGTCAGCGATCAGCGTCTTCATATCTTCCTTCATATGCCCTATTCTTCCACTCCAAGTGTTGCCATCATGACTGCTTTGATCGTGTGCATCCTGTTCTCCGCCTCGTCAAATACCTTGGACTGCTCCGATTCGAACACCTCGTCCGTCACTTCCATATCCTGAATACCGAAACGCTCTCCCATCTCTTTTCCGATCTTGGTCTTCAGATCGTGGAATGCCGGCAGGCAGTGAAGGAAGATCGCATCTTTCTTCGCGTTTGCCATGACTTCTTTCGTCACCTTATACGGAGTCAGTTCGCGGATCCGCTCCTCCCACACCTCATCAGGCTCACCCATGGATACCCATACATCGGTGTAGATCACGTCCGCATTCTTCGTCCCCGCCTTCACATCGTCAGTCAGGGTGATCGTCGCCCCGGACTCCTTCGCATATTCCTGGCACTGAGCTACAAGCTCTGCATTGGGGAAATATTTCTCCGTAGTGCACGCCACAAAGTCAAGCCCCAGCTTGGAGCATGCGACCATCAGGGAATTTCCCATGTTGTAGCGGGCGTCTCCCATGTACACCAGCTTCAGCCCTTTCAGCTTCCCGAAATTCTCCCGGATCGTCAGCATATCCGCCAGCATCTGCGTCGGATGATACTCATTGGTCAGACCGTTCCAGACCGGAACGCCGGCATATTTTGCCAGGTCCTCCACGATCTCCTGGCCGAATCCGCGGTACTCGATCCCGTCAAACATCCTTCCAAGCACCCGTGCAGTGTCTTCAATACTCTCCTTCTTGCCGATCTGGGATCCCGTCGGTCCAAGATAGGTAGCGCCCATTCCCATATCATGAGCCGCCACCTCGAACGCGCAGCGGGTCCTCGTACTGTCCTTCTCAAAGATCAGCGCAACGTTTTTCCCTTTATAATGGTCAACCGGAACTCCGTTTTTCTTCTTCTCCTTCACATCAGCCGACAGGTCGATCAGATAAGTGATCTCTTCCGGCGTAAAGTCCTTCAGTGTCAAAAAATTCCTTCCTTTTAAGTTCATCATTCTATCCCTCTCTATCTTATAAAATATATCCACAAATCCCGGCAGATCTTCCATATCCTCAAAATCTTCCAGCCGCTCATACCTCTCTCTGACAAGCCGTCTCAGCCTGTCCACTGTGTAGATACAGTATTTCGGCACGCGCATCAGCTTTGCCGCCGCTTCCAGCGCAGCCATATACAGTTCCTTGTCTGTATACCCCGGCGCGATCCTGAGTACAAATGCAAGTTCTGCCTTCTCTATCTCCGTGAGATCCCGCATTCTCCGCACATACCACTCGTCTGTGTGTTCCTGGTCGATATAGTATATGATCCCTTCCAGACCATAGAGCATCCGCTTCGCGTCATAGTATCCGATCTTCATGTTCTGACAGCTCCGTTCACGCTCGAACTCGATGATGCTTCCAAGCTTTACCCTGGGACCGATCCTGTACAGCTCACCGTCCTCTGGCATCCGCACCCTCGGCTCTCTTCCCGGACCGTAGATCCGTATCTCGATCAGGTCCGTATACCCCCGCTTTATAAGGACGTCTGCCGGGACATTGTTGACCACTCCTCCGTCGATATAACGCCTGCCGTCCTCCATGGGCTCGTTCTTGAATCCCAGGAGATATGCGCTTGCCAGGAGAAAATCTTCCAGCTTTCCCTCTGGGATCTCCTCTATGCTCAGCTCCAGTTCCTTCAGATCAGTCAAAGAAAAAGTCACGATACAGAATTCTTTCCCGCTGTTCCGGATCTTCTCCTCATCCACATTCTCATGGATCAGCTTCCGCAGGGGACCCACATCCACGCCGCCGTCCCGCAGGATTTTCTTCAGTTCCGAGACGATATCCGCAAACTTCTGTTCTCCGCGGAAGAGCTGCTTCATCCACTCGTCATCTACTGACATGATGTGCGAAAACTTCATCTCGCTCCAGATCTTCTCTGCGCGCTCCACTTCATCCATACAGATGAGTGCTCCGTTCAGCGCGCCCACAGAAGTCCCCGCCACAGCGGCGATCTTCACCCCAGCTTCCTTCAGCGCCTTCCACGCGCCGATCTGGTAAGCGCCCCTGGCGCCTCCGCCGTCCAGGACAAGCCCGTATTCTTTTGTCAGATCAAGTAATGGTCTCATAAGCTCCACCCCGTTTTTCAGAACAGATACAAGTTTCCTCTGCTCAAAGATCATGAAGCCTGCATACCGGTTTCCTCCGGCACACTAGCCAGTATACACGCTTGTGCATAAAAATGCAAGTTATTTGCATAAAATTGCATTTCTGGTTGTTACTGTTCACACCGTACTCTGGGATAGAAAACTGCATCGTCCTGCTTGCATGTAAGAGGCAGTTTCCTATCTCAGAGCGCGCGTGGAACTCGTAACCGCCGCCCACATAAGCAGTCTTAGCACGAAGTGCGGAACTGGAGCGCGTCAGCGCGACGAGTGCGCATGCTGGCGGCGGTTAGGTGTGGACTGTTACTTCTATACGAATATAGTCACACTGAAGGTGTCTTCCGTATAACTGACATCCATCTCTCCCCGGTACTTCTGTACGATCTGCCGCACATTCCGCAGGCCGATCCCATGGGAGCTTCTGTCATCCTTATCGGTCTCAAAGTTCCCGTTCTTCTCTGTTATCTTGTTCTCTTTTGAGTTGACGATCTCGCAGCTGAAATGCCCGTTCCTGCAGCGCGCTTTCAGAGAGATCCTGCGCTTCTCCCTTTCCCGGATCTTCTCGCACGCCTCCACCGCATTGTCCAGCGTATTGGCAAACAGGGAACAGAGATCGATATCGTCTATGGGAAGCGCCTCTTCCAGGTCGACCTGATATTCACAGGGGATCCCTTCTTCCTCTGCTTTCTCCATCTTGGCATTGAGGACTGCGTTCACCACAGGGTCGGGACAGTAGACCCTTGTCCCGGATGCGAACTCCTGGTCCAGGCCGTGCAGATATTCTTCCGCCTTCTCATACCTGCCGTCTCTCAACAGAGTCTCCACCACGCTCAGATGATTCTTCATATCATGGCGCATCCGGCGCACCGTCTGCTGGCTGCTCTCGACCTCCTGATAATAGGATTTCTGATACCGCATGGTCTCAAGCTCCATATCCGACCGCACGATCTTCGCCATATAGGTACACAGGCAGCAGCATCCCATGCTGGTGATCAGCGTGGCGATGCACGCCGGCCATGCAAGATAAGAATCATCATAGGTACACTTATAGATAATGATGATGATTCCGATGAACGACGCCAGAGAGATCAGGGACAGGACGAGCCACATCCTCTTCGTCAGCATCCGGACCGCCTGCGGCACCCACACCTTCACGCACCGGTAGATCAGATACCACGCCGGCACCTTGAGAAAGCGGGTGAACAGGTAGAGCGCGGTCTCCCAGTCAGGCGCCATATTCTTATGAAATACGTACTGCCAGATCTGCTGCCCGATATCCTGGAACAGAAAGGCGAGAGACATCATCGCCGGATAGACGATAAGTGCGGCGGTGATCTTCATATACCACTCACTCTTGTGGAATATGATCAGGATCGGCAGGAGCACAAAAAGGCTTCCCACCGTCCCGGTCACCTCCTCCGGGTATACGATCGCATTGCATCCCACAATCAGGCATGCGATCTCCAGTATATGAAAGAAACGGTTCCTGAACCTGAGGGGAACGAACTCCTTCAGTACAAGAAAAACAAGCACGGAATAGGCAGTCAGAGAAATCCAGTCTGCAAGAAAAAATATCACTTTCATTTTTCACTACTCATCTTTCCCATATTATTACAATCTCGCCGCTCACTCCCGCGGTCTACTGCAGCATGTATTTTGCAAAGGCGATGGAGAGCTCCGATTTACACGACCGGCTGACCGGCAGCTCTTCCCCGTCCACCACCGCTGTATTCTGGCGTACCGCATCGAGGTATTTCAGATGGACCAGATACCGGTTATGGATCCGGACAAATGTATCCGGCAGCTCCGCCTCCAGGTCACTGAGTTTCTCATAAAATGTATATTCCCTGTCCGTGGTCACCGCATGCACGGTGCGCCGGTCGCTGGAAAAGTATTTTACCGTGGACAGGGGCACGCGGATGCTCCCTCCCTTCTGTTCGATCACATAATACTTTTCCGCATCTATATCCAGTGCTTCCAGAGCCGTATGGAGGACCGATGCGATCCGCTCCGGCTCATAAGGCTTCAGTATATAGTTCAGCGCCCGCACTTCGTACCCCTGAAACACAAAGTCCGCATACGAAGTGACAAAGATGATCTCCATCTGACGCTTCATCTCCCGCAGCTTTCTCGCCGCTGCGACGCCGTCCATCCCTTTCATCTCAATATCCAGAAAAAGGAGCTGACAGTCTGTCTTCTCCAGTCCGGCGATCAGCGCCTCCCCGCTGTCAAATTCAGTGATATGATAGTCGATCCCGCACAGCTCCAGCTCCGTGGCCAGGATTCTCTTAAGGTCGCTGCGAAAGACCTTCTCGTCATCGCAGACTGCAAGCTTCAGCATGATGTATTCCTCCCTCACACATCCCGGAATTTTCCCGGCAGTCCGTCCGTGCAGCGGGATATAAGGAACCGATCTGCACGTCCGGACTGCTGTCAGTTTTTCTCGTCCGCACGCACCGCGGCGCACGGGCGAGTCACGAAAAAATTATACCACTTCATACAGTGAGCAGACAAGTACCGCCTGCGGGAACTGTATTCCGAATATAACCGTTCAGCCCGCGCCATTCGCAAAGCCGCACATACGTGCTCCTGCGGCTGCGCCGCTTCTTTGCTCATATATGGGCTCTCCCTTTTGGCTGTTGCTGCCGAATATTACAAAATCTATGTCAAACTTGACATCACGCCTCGTTCAATCCGCCCCTTCTTTTTACTACAATAGATTCCAGAAAGACACAACAAGGAGGACATGAAAATGCTGAAGGTAGATCATCTCTATAAATGTGTGCGTGCCGAAAGTCATCCGCAAAGAGCCCTGCAAACAGATGGAGACAAAAGCGAAGAAACTCCTGAAACTGTTCGGCATCTCAGAGATCGCGGACAAATATCCCGCTGAGATCTCCGGCGGACAGAAGCAGCGCACTGCAGTCGCCCGGGCGCTGATGAACGATCCGCTCCTGATCCTCGCGGACGAGCCCACCGGCAACCTGGACAGCCGTTCCAGTGAAGCTGTCATCGGAGCGTTCCTGGAAGCGCAGAAAAAGCTGAACGCCACCACATTCATGGTGACCCACGACAGCTTCTCGGCAAGTTACTGTGACAGAGTCATCGTGATGAAGGACGGAAAGATATTTACCGAGCTTGTGAGAAAGGGCGGCAGGAGAGAATTTCTCGACGAGCTGCTGACAGTATTAAAAGACTTGAATGGTGGTGAGTAAAATGACGCTGGGGAATTTATGGGGCAAATTAAGGAAAAGAAACAAAGGAGACTATCGCCAGTTCCAGTTCAGCACTGCATTTGCAGTCATGCTGATCTCCTCCTTCCTGATGCTGGTGTGCAGTCCTCTGATCCAGGGGGCTCTCCCCAAGGGCGGAGACTCAGGAAAGCAGGTATGGCTGAGCTTCGGCGTCTCTGCCATAGGCTGTATCGTGTTCGTACTGTATGTGACAAAGCTGTTTCTCAGATATAAGAGCAGAGAGATCGGCATCTTTCTCGCACTGGGAGCGGAGAAGCATACCCTGAAGCGCTCCCTCGCGGGAGAGCTTGCCCGGATGACCGCCGTCTGCTCCGCCGCGGGGATCCTTCTCGGCGCAGTGATCGCTTTCATCGCCGGAAATATAATAGAAGTCCTGGTCGCCGACGTATATGACGGGGACTTCACATTTACCTTAAGCGGGCTGCTGCTCTCCGTCTGCTATGCGCTCATCCTGTTCCTGTTCATACAGTTTCAGGCAGGCAGGGCAATGAAGCGGACCAACGTCATAGAAGTCATCAATGAACAGCGCAGGCAGGAGCCGATGAAGAAATCCGTGTCAAAAGCATATCTGATCAGCGGGATCGCACTGACGCTGGCAGGGATCTTCGGCGCGCTCATCCTTCCGCAGGTCGTCGCTTATACGGCAGGGATCTTCCTCGGCGCATGGACAAATGCATTTTACCTTGCGGCAGTCTTCGGCGTGTACCGTGTGCTCGTATATGCCGTGTCCAGCCACCAGCGGGGAAGAAATCCGCAGAAATATTACAACAACCTGATCGATTACGGCATGATGAAGTTCCAGGGAGCCTCCGTGGTCCGGAACATGCTGGTCATCACGCTCCTCCTGTTCGGAGGGCTGTATGCCGTCTCCTATCTGCCGGCAATGCTGACCGGCTCCGCTTCAGAGCAGGGCTATGAGGCAGAATATTCCTACCGCTATCTGAACGATGCGGACGAGCCGTCCGAGAGCATGGTCAAAGATCTTGCCAGAAAATACGGTCTCACTGTGGAAAATTACCGGGAAGGGGATTTCCTCCGTGTATTCGGAAGCGGCACAGAACGGGACGCAGATGAGAATAATCAGCTCGTCGAGACCTACTACGACAGATTCGCGCAGTATGACGTGACAAGCGCGGACGAATTCGAAGAACTGACCGGGATCAGCCTGGACATTCCGGACGGAGCCTATTATCAGATCATCGGCAGCACTTCCTATGAGAATATCTGGAATCATTTCGGAGACATGGATCAGCTTTATATCGAGAGTGAAGACGCCTATCTGCCCCTCTCATATGTGGACACCGTTTCCTATGAGTCCCTGAACATCAGCGGGGATAACAACATGGGCGACGCATCCCGCTTTGTTGTGAGCGACGCGGATTTCGCCCGTCTGAAAACCGGCCTCTCCGATGACAGCCTGGAGACTCAGGTCCTGTTCGACACAGATGGAGCTTCTTTGGATGAGATCGCATTCTCCAATGAACTGTTCCGTACGCTGGCAGAAGGAATGTCTGAAAATATGGATGTGCTGACCTATTACAACGCCGCTTCTGCCGAGAGAAATGGCTCTGAATATACAGAGACCTTCGCAGGCGCTGCCGTAGATCCGGAAAATCCGCTGAAAGCGGCAGACTGGCAGTTTGCTCCCCATCTGGTCCCTCTTCTGGACCAGCAGATGCTCATGGCGCTGGCCGCCCGTCTCCTGACCTTCTCATACATCTTCATCATCTGTATCGCCGCAGCTGGAGTGATCGGTTATACGAGAAGCCAGAGCGTGGGGCTTACAAACAGGCAGGTATTCGAAGACATTCGGCGTCTCGGAGCAGACCGGCAGTACAGACGGACACTGATGCGCAGACAGCTCCGCAAAATCTTCGTGCTCCCGACCATCCTCGGCACCGGAGTATGCCTGCTGTATGAAGTGCTTATACTCTGGAACAATGACGGACAGATCAGCGCCGGCGAGATCAGATCACTGCTGATCATCGCTTTGATCGCCGCTGCGGCAGCTGTCTATCAGTTCACGATATACAGATTATCCGTCAGAAAGACCGGGAAGCTCCTGAAACTGTAAACCCGCATTTCACAGAATGCCGGCGCCCTTCGGCGAAAAGACCGGGGCTGCCGGCAGACTGCCGCGCAGGAACGCTGATGCCAGAAGACGGAAGGGAAAAAGGCATGAACAGACAGAATCAAAAGATCCGTAATATCACATTTTCCGGACAGGACGCCATGCTCCTCATCCCTCCGGGTATGCTGAAAGAAGCCGTGGTGCTCTGCCGGGAATCCCCGGAAGCGCTGATCTTCCTGGATGAATTCTTCCCGCCCGGACTCAGGGATTATCTGATGAAGGTCCTGGAAGCGAACCGGCACCTGCCTCTCTTTTCACGCAGCGTTCTCCACACCGGACATGCCCCCTGCGATACTCCACTCCCCGGGGCGCAGAGCAAGGAGGACTTCTTTACCCTCATCCTGCTTCAGCTGAGCGGACTGCAGGTCGACCGCCGCCTATGGTTCACTGAGCTGCAATACGAACAGATGCCGGACAGAACCAGCCTGCTCCACATGAAATATACCCCCGAAGCCCGGAAGATCTCACGGGAAGGAGGACTATTTCTGTATCAGCCAGCAGGATATACACTCACCCGGACAGGAACGCGCCGGCCGGCGGAATTGCCAAAAGACGGCTCCCGAAACAAGAGACGGCCGTCAGCACAAAAAGGCGGGATCTCCTTTTGGTTAGATCCCGCCGATTCCTCTTGATCTATGAATTTCTTCTCTGCCTGCTCACCTCAAACATGAGCACAGCCGCAGCCACCGCAGCATTCAGCGATTCTGCCATGCCCTGCATGGGAATAATAACGAGATGATCCGCGCACTCCGCGACCTCATCCCGCAGGCCGTTCCCCTCATTGCCGATCAGAAAGGCGCAGCCTTTTCTGTAATCCTCCTGATCATATGCATTCTTTCCTTTCAGGTGCGCCGCATATATCCCAAGCCCCGCTCTCTTCAGTTCCCCGATAGTCCCGGGGAGGTCCTCAGCATAGAGGAAGGGAACCCGGAACACCGCTCCCATGGTGGAACGGATCACCTTCGGATTATAAATATCAACGCAGTCCCTGCTCATAATGACCCCGGTCACTCCCACAGCCTCCGCTGTGCGGAAGATCGTGCCGAGATTACCCGGATCCTGCAGGTTGTCAAGCACAAGGACGTGGGCCTGCGCCGGCTCCCTGCCGAGGATCTCCTCCATCCCGTACTCTTTTCTCTTCACGACCGCCAGGATCCCCTGGGGAGTCTTCGTGTCAGAGACATGGGCGAATACAGTATCGGAAAGGATCTCCACCTCTGCCCTGCTCTTGATCTCCGCCAGTTCTTTCTTATGTTTTTCCGCGTAAGTTTCTGACAGATATATCTTCTCGATTCCCGGTCCCCAGGCAGGATCCCCGATAAGTTCTCCCGCCATGCGGGGCCCCTCCACAAGAAATACTCCTGCCTCGTCTCTGGCACGGCTTTTTTTCATCAGCCGGATCAGTTCTTTCACCTGGGCATTCGCCGTACTTGTGATCATTATCTGTCCCCTTTCTTTGCGTCGAACTTCTGCAGAACGTCGTTTGCCCCGATCATGATAAGGATCGCATTCGCCGGAAGCGGCTCCTGGGGATCAAAGGTAACGTCCACCTGCTTGTTGATGATGATCCCCACCACATTGATCCCAAAACGCTCGCGCACCTTCAGGTCTGCAAGGCATCTGCCCTGCCACCTCTCCGGCACGACAGCCTCTACCATGCTGTAATCCTCGGACAGCTCGATCCAGTCTGTGAATTCCTTTGCCACAAGGTTTTTCGCCACACGGCTTCCCATCTCGACCTCAGGGTATACGACCGAATCAGCGCCGACCTTTTTCAGTATCGTTCCCTGCAGCTTATCCTTAGCCTTAGCGAGGACCATCGGGATGCCCATCTCCTTGCACAGCATGGTCGCCATAATGCTCGCCTCAAAATTTTCCGATACAGCGATCACTGCCCCGTCCAGATTTCTTCCCCCCAGCGCCTCAAGCGCTTCCGGATCTGACACATCCGCCTTCACCGCATAGGATACCTGTTCCGAAATCTCCTGGATCTTCTCGAAAGACTCATCGACTACCAGCACATCCGCTCCCATTTTCTCCAGAGTCAGCGCCACGCTCCATCCGAAACTTCCCAGTCCAAGTACAGCAAATTGTTTACTCATCGTTTTCTTCTCCTGTTATTGATATTTTTTAATTTATACATTTTCCACACAAATCTTCTGTCTATATCACCCGAGCATGATCTTCTTCTCGGGCAGTTCCCGGAATTTGTCGCTCTTATTCGATCTGCCCGCAAATACAAGTGCCATCGTAAGCGGACCGATCCTGCCGATGTACATCAGCATCATCAAAACCACGTGGCTTGCACGGCTCAGATGGGGGGTGAGATCCGCTGACAGTCCTACCGTACCGATCGCAGAGGACGCCTCGTACATCAGATTGAGGAACTCGGTCTGCGGGTCAAAGACAGACATCGCCGCCACTGCCGCAAGCCAGCATGTAAATGTGATCAGTGCGATCGTGATCCCCGAACGGACAGTATCCATATCGACTCGCCTTCCGAAGCATTCTGTATCCTTCTGTCCCTTCAGCACACACAGTACTGTCAGAAAAAGCATTGCTGCCGTCGTGGTCTTGATACCTCCGGCAGTACCGGCAGGCGATCCTCCTATAAACATCAGGATACATCCCAGCAGTCTTGAGCTCTCCGTAAGCCCCGCCTGGGAAACAGAGGCAAATCCGGCTGTACGCGTAGTCACCGACTGGAATGCGGATGCCAGCAGCTTGTCCGGCACGCTAAGGTCTCCCATCGTCTCCGGATTATTGAATTCCAGAAGGAAATACCCCGCAGTGCCGCAAAGAATCAAAAACACAGTCATAGACAGAACGATCTTGCTCTGCAGGCTCAGCCTTGTGAATATCCTTCTGCGCGCTCGCTTCTCTCCGGCCCCCTTCTTCGCCGTCACATATATATCATGCCATACGGGGAATCCGAGACCACCCATTACGATCAAGAACATCGTTGTCAGGCTGACCAGCGGAGAATCAACATACTCCATGAAGCTGGTGCTTCCTATTATATCGATCCCCGCATTACAGAAGCCGGAGATCGAATGAAAGACGCCATACCAGATTCCTCTGACCACACCGAACTCCGGCACGAATTTGATTGAAAAAAGTACGGCTCCAATCCCCTCTACAATAAAGGTTCCCCTAACGATCCTGATAATAAACTTTACAATTCCCGAAAGTGTATCCAGCCCGTACGCCTCCTGGATCAGGATCCGCCCTTTCATGGAGATCCGCTTTCCAAGAAGAAGGAAGAATAAAACCGTGCATGCGATCACGCCCAGTCCTCCGATCTGAATCAAGATCAGCACTACGATCTGGCCTAGCAGTGTAAACTGTTCCGCCGGAACGACCGTGACAAGACCGGTCACGCAGACTGACGTCACCGAGGTGAACAGCGCGTCGATAAATTCGATCGGCTTCTGGTTGCACACCGGAAGCCAGAGAATAACTCCTCCTAAAAAAATCACCCCGAAGAAGCCCAGCGCTACGATCTGCATCGTATTCAGTCTGACCCTTCTGGGGCTTTTTTCTCTTCTATCCATAGAATCCTCCCAATTCAAGACTCGCTCCCGAGTTTTCGCGCGGAACCCGGACCCAGCAGAAATCCGGATCCCTGCGCTTTGCACTGCTATATTAGCACAGCTCTATAGAATATTCAATTTGATAAAAATATTATAGCGGTTTCTTTACAGCTTCTTAACTGTATGCTCCTTCCCCTCGAAAATCAGGCGCTGTCGTGCCCAGATGGGAACTGTAATTCTCCGAACGCTTTGAGGAACTGTTTCTGTCCGTAGCCTGGGAACTCCGCAGTCACCGTCATCTCATCCTCTGCTATGAGGATGCCCTCGCCATACTTTCTGTGCCTGACCGGGATCGGCTCCGCCTTTTCTCCAGAGCTGCCATGTCCGTCCCCTGCCTGCTCGCCGGGCTCATCCTGCGCCTGCTCCTCTGCCTCCGGCTCTGGCAGGGCAGGCCGGGTCTCTTCATATCCGCGAGCTCTCTTGCTGCGTATCTGTTCCCGGACCTGCCTCCTCATCTGCTGCAGTCCGCTCCATCTCTCTTCCTCACTTTTCACGTCTCCTCGCTCTAACAGCTGGTCAGGGAGCATGCGCAGGTACCGGCTCGGCTCTCCGCTCACGCCCGGCTCTCCCGGATTGGTATACCAGGAGAGCTCCAGGCAGTTCCTGGCTCTTGTGATGCCCACAAAAAACAGGCGCCGCTCCTCTTCCTCCTGTTCAAAGCTCCGGCACTGCAGAGGCAGAAGCCCCTGATTGACCCCGATGATAAACACCGTGTCGAACTCCAGCCCCTTGGAGGCGTGGAGCGTCATCAGCCTCACGCTGTCAGCCGCTGCGCGCTCCCCTCCATTTTCGCCGGCAGCCTTTTCTCCGGCGTCCGCCTGCATGCCATAGAGCGCAGAGCTGTTGACAAACTCCCTGACTGCTTCCGCAAAGCTGCCTTTTTCAGGAGCTGATATACCCTTCCGGCTGCACGCCGCGCACATTTTCTCCAGGAAATCCATGGCCAGCCGCTCATCCTCTGCATACCCGGAAGATGCCGGATGAAGTGCCTCCCTCAGGCCAAAATATTGGAAGAGCTCTTCCGCCGAAGCACTGTCAATATTCTCTGCAAATCCTTTCATCCGCCTGTACAGCATTTCCGCTCCGCCGGCAGCGCATCCGCTCCCGCCGCTTTCTTCCATAATAATGCGCTTCGCATTTTTCTTTGTACAGCTTTCCCCATATTGCCTGTCCGTCAGCACCTGTACCGCCATCTGAGCATCTGAAGTATTTACAGAGAAACGCAATACTTTCACAATCCAGTTCAAAACCGGAATATCCTTTATTGTCTTCTTCACAGACAGCTCATATGGTATTCCCTGCCGCTCAAACACCTTCGTCAGGATCTCAGACTGCCTCTGCAGGCGGTAGAACACCGCGATCTCTCCGTAAGGCATCCCTTCCTCGTGGATCGCGCTGATCCGCTCTGCCAGATACTCCGCTTCCTGGAATGGATCATAATGATTCTTTACCGCGATCCTGCTCACTTCCGTCCTGCTTCCCTGGATGCCGCTGCCGAACTGCAGAAACCTGTTGGCTGCTTCGAGAATAGAGGCATTGGACCGGTAGTTCACCGGCAGCGTCAGCTCCTTCGCCCCAAACCGATGCTTGAGCAGGAAGAACATATTCTCGCCGGTGCCCCTCCAGCTGTAGATCACCTGGTTCGGATCGCCCACAGCGAAAATCTTCGCCGGAGCTTCCTCCCGCCCGCAGTCCCGGAGCGCAGCCAGAAAATCAAGCTGCAGCATATCACTGTCCTGCACCTCGTCCACGATGATCCATGCCGGACGCCAAATCTCTCCCGCTTTTCTGTCCGCGGCCCCTTTCTCCGCCTGCCTCCCCGCCTCAACACTTCCAGCTGCCATTTTCCTCCGGACGAGCAGCTGTGTGCTTATCCGAAGGAGATCCGAGAACGACATTTTATTCTGTCTCTTCTTCTCTTCCTGCAGGAGCGGATAGAGGCAGAACAGGTCGTCCTTATATCTGCTCTCTGTCTTCCCGGACAGATAAGACGGATACTCCTGCTCAAGCCTCTTTTTCAGTCGGTTCTTATACTTCACCTTCAGTCCCTGCTCCGCGATGATCTCTGCCGCCAGGTCCGCCTCTTCATCCGGATCCATGACCATGAACTCCTTTGTCCAGCCCGCAGCTTCCACAGGCAGCCTGTTCTTCAGAAGCCTCAGCGCAACACTGTGAAATGTCCCGAAGCCTTCCACCTGCTCTGTCGTGATATCGGGCTCCCGGCGCAGGAGCCGCTCCGTGATCTCATCCGCCGCCTTGTTGGTGAATGTGAGGACGATCATCTGCTCCAGCGGCACCTGCCTCTCCAGATGCAGATACAGGATCTTCTCGATCAAGACCGTCGTCTTCCCGCTCCCCACATTGGCATTCACCACACAGGCCGGACTCTCATCCAAGACTGCTGCTCTCTGATATTCATTTAACCTGATCTGCCTCGCTCTATCTTCTGCCATCTTCATCCCCGCTTTTTCTTCTATAATGTTGCTGTTCACAGCAACATTATGAAAGAAGATCATCATATCGCCGCCGGAGTTTTCCACGGATCTTGTCCGTTTTCTCCCGGTTTTCCACAACCCGGACCTCAATCCGCATATCCGACGGGCATATCGCATGATACCGAAGTGTGTTTTCCAGCCCGCGCAGATTGTCCGGATCCATCAGCCATTCCTCATAAAACGAATTTCCCACTGTCAGGATCAGACAGCTCCCTGCCGTCTCCACCCGCTCCACTGTCCGCAGGAAAGCGCCGCCGCTCTCCCCGTTTTTCACCACGCTGTCACAGAATGCATCCCACTCTGCCGGCAGCTTATAGAAAGAAAATCCTTTCCGAATAAACGGACGTGATTCCTCAATCTGCTTTCCTTCAAACTCAGGCGGCGCGCTCTCCTCCAGAAGATTCTTCAATCCCCAGAGCACCATCTTCTTATCCAGGTTATAATCCCCCACACAGGCAGGGCAGCCGCTCTCGCAAGGGCAGCCCTCCACCATACGGACTGCATTTTCGATGATCTGAGGAACCACCTCATAGATTTTTTCGGCATATCCCAGCCCGCCCTCGTATTTATCATAAATATAGAGGGAAACCGCCGGATCCTCCGCTCCGTCAGGGATCACTGCATTGTTGGAAATGACTGCGTCAATATCGTCCCGTTCTGTCATGGTCGTCATCATAGAAGCATTCTTCAGCGCATAGCAGAGCCCCTCGAAATGATTGTTCAGCACCATCTCCCCGTTCCGGTTCGGCACAAGAAGACTGCGGTAGACCTGCACCACATTTTCCGGTATTCCGATCCATGTACTCTCTGTGTCGTAATCCTTCTGCAGCGGCTGCGTCAGCTCCACGTATCCTAAATTCTGATGGTTATGGAACTGGAGCTTCTTGTACATGGAGATCACTTCATTCACATTGATATCCCCGAATCGGATCCGCGTCCGCCCCAGCTCCTGCTCCTGAAATGTCTGCAGGATCCGTGTCTCTTCTGTTCCAGCCGGGACAGTATAATAATTTCCCGAAAACGGCACGGCCTCGGCGGTCCTGCTGACCAGGTCCAGCTTCAGCACCTCATACAGCACGCCCTCATGCATGTACACCGCCCCCGGATGAAGCTCATGGTACGCCTGAGACTCATCCATCTCCGTAACCTCTCTTCCAGCTCCCTTCGCTGCTCTTCTGCCATCCACAAACTCCGTCTGCTCCTTCACGATCAGCTTGAACCGGGTCTTATCCATATTCCGCAGGCTGTAATCCCCTGCCGGGAATGCCGGTCCCGCCCAGGCAAACCGCCCGGCAAGACTTTTCACCTCTTCTGCGTTCATGAGGACCGGGATCACCTCACCCAGATCCGGGAAGAGGGCTATATCGTCCAAAGACAGCGGCATTTCCGCCGCTGCCGCCCGGATATGGGCCAGCTCGATCAGAAGATTGTCCGGATCCACGATCGCATTCTCACTGGTCTGTGAGAAAAGCCATTCCGGATCAATGGCAATGTACTGGTCAAAGGGCTGGTTCTCAAGGATCAGGAAATTCTCGCACTTCTTCGCGTCTTTCCCCGCAGGCTTCTCCGGATTTCCTCCGTTCCGGCCGGCGCGGCCTGTCTGCTGCCAGAAGGAAGCTCTTGTGCCCGGATATCCCACGATCACGGTGGAATCCAGCTTCCCGATATCGATCCCCAGCTCCAGCGCATTGGTGGAGACAAGCCCTGACAGCTCGCCTTCCGTCATCTTCCGCTCGATCTTCCTGCGCTCCAGCGGCGTGTAGCCGCCCCGGTAGCCGGCGATCCGCCCGCTGTCTCCATGTCCCAGGAATCCTGCTGCATCCAGCTTATCCCGCGATTCTTTGAGGATCACTTCCACGTTCCGCCGGCTCCTGCCGAATGCGATGAAATGCCGGTCTTCCTCCACCAGCTTAGGGATCAGCTCCGCTGCAACTGAGGAAGCGGACCGCCTTCCGTAGATCTTGTCATTCTTCCCTTTGATCTCCGGAGGCTGCACGATCCTGTACTCCTTCTCCGGCGCTGGCGCTCCGTCCCGATCGATCAGCGCGAACTTCTCCCCGCAGATTTTTTCCGAGAGCTCCACCGGGTTCGCGATCGTGGCAGAGCTGCACAGAAACTGCGGCTTTGCCCCATAATATCCGCAGACTCTCTTCATCCTCCGGAAAATATTGGCCAGATGGGCGCCGAAAGCCCCTCTGTAGCTGTGCAGCTCATCAATGACAATATATTTCAGATTTGTAAAAATAAAATCAAACCCGTATTTGCTGTGATTCGGCAGAAACGCCGCATTCAGCATCTCCGGGTTCGTCAGGATGAGATTCGCGCTTTTTCGGATCCGGCTCCGCTCCGCCGGCATCGTATCCCCGTCATAGACTCCCGCCGCGATCCGTCCCTCTCCGAAATACTCAAGAAACGGCTGCAGTGCCCGGTACTGATCCGCGGCAAGCGCCTTTGTCGGATAGACAAAGACCGCCCGGGTGAGCGGATCCTCCAGAACAGCCTGGAGCACCGGAAGCAGAAAGCTCAGTGTCTTCCCGCTGGCAGTGGACGTGGTGATCACGACATTCTCCCCAGCCAGTGCCTTCTCAAACATCTCCGCCTGATGAGTATAGAGCCGGGGAATATTATGGCTGGTCAGATAATCACAGATATCCGGATGGAGTGCAGTCGGAAACTCTGCAAAAGACGCAGGGTGCGCCGGTATTGTCTTCGTATAAATGATCAGATCCCGTATCGCTTTGACATTATGCTCCTGCATAGCAGTTTCTCCCTTCTCCTTGCAGTCATCTTTTTTGCATATTTATAAATATTTTTATTTCTTTTTAAACTTCATCATTTTCGCTCTTTAGTAATCTCTCTATCAGCGCTTCCCTGTTATTGATGAACGTTTCCATGACCTGATAGCTCTCTGTCTCCTCATATCTGCAGGAATGCATCTCCCCGCCGTCAAAAGAAAGAATCTCTGCCCCCGGTATTCCAAGCAGGATCGGCGAGTGAGTTGCTGCGATAAACTGCGCGCCCTGCTCCGCCATCCTCGCCATCTGGATAAACAGCGTCAGCTGCCGCTGAGGAGACAGCGCCGCCTCCGGCTCATCCATGATATAGAGTCCCCGCCCCGAAAATGTCTGGAAGAACGCCAGAAAGCTCTCGCCGTGCGACTGCTTATGCAGCCATTTGCCGCCATATGTCAGTGGTGTTGAGAACTCACTGTAGTCCTCCGACTTAGTCGCCACATTAAAAAAGCTCTCCGCCCGGAAGAAATAACTTCCCTCCGGCCGAAGAAATCCTTTCGTCATCTGTATCGCACTGCTCAACTCCGATACATCATCGTATGTACTGAACCGATAGTTCAGCGTGCCGCCCTCCGGATTGAAACCATACGCCACGGCAATCGCTTCCAGGAGCGTAGACTTCCCTGTGCCGTTCTCTCCGACAAGAAAAGTAATATTCCGCTTAAAATCGATTTCCTCCAGACCGGCAATCGCAGGAATATTCCGCAGATAGGAGTGCCGTTCAATCCGCGGCCAGTCGATTCGGATATTTCTGATAAAGAGGTTGAATAGCCCGCTCATGGTAAACTCCTTTGTTTTCTAATAAATTTTCTCAATACTTCCAACAATGTTATACTGCTCTCGGAACAACCGTAGATCCGCCTCGTTCCGTATCAGCATAACCTCCTCAAAGCCTCCGTCGTCCAGCCGCTGAAAGCCCGCCACCTGTTCACCGGTGCAGATACTGCAGCGGATCACGGGACGTTTAAGCGCAGGGTCATAAGGTGTTGATGCTGCTTTTTTCTTTTTCAAAAATCCAGAAAACATGGCGCGGCCTCCTTTCCAGCATTTATATAACCAGCTTAAATATGGCCAGGTTTTATATGACTATGGATATGTACCCAGATTCAGCGCATCAATTGAAGGGCATCTCGTCATCTATGAACTCGAGATCTTCCTCCCCCAATCCCGTCAGATAATCGCCAAGCTTTTTATCATACTCCTCCAGGATGTCATCCATTTTCTTTTCCATCTCTTTGTTCCCGTTCTCTTTATACAGCCGGAGCGCCGCTGTGAAAATCACGTCATTTTCTTCCGTGCATACAGTATCCTCCGCTATGTATCTCTTAACGACCTCTTCTGCGCCTTCAAGATCCTTCATCTTGATCTTCGCATAGATCAGCGCTGCCGCAGCCAGCGGATTGCCCGTTTCATCTGCTTCCCAGTTCTCACAGTACTTCAGCGCCTCCTCCGGTTTACCCTGATTTCCCAAGGCTGACGCCAGGAGGAACCGAATCTCAGACGGGTATTCCTCCTTCCACTCGAACAGCGTCAGCAGCTTTCGGCAGGCGGACTCGAGCTCCAGATACATCTCGCGCATGTCCAGTTCGTCCAGATAGTCTTCAAGCCACCCCTGCACGTCATGGCAGTAGTCTGTCTCGTCGTCCAGAAGATAGAGTTCCTTCGCAAAGTCCGGGTTTGCCTCGCGTCCGTCGGAGATGATCTCGAGAAGGAGTGTGAAGCAGGTGTTCCAGTTGTTTATGTCTGAGACACCGCGGGCTATGTCGGAATAGCAGGTTTCGGTGAGGTGATCAAATTTTTTCCATTGTTTATTCATGAGGAGCCTCCTTTGTTAAAAATGATGCTAATTTTTGCTATTTACTTTTATTGAAATATAATGTATAATCCGTTTTGTAACAGAATATGTTAATTATGTGCTGTCAGATCCGGTGTTTATATATAAGCGCTGTGATTGAAAGGTACACAGATTTTTAAAAAGGGGTTTTCTGTACGGTGTCTGTTTACAGTCGCTTTAGTCAGAAAGCTCTTTTACTTTTCCCCATTTCAAATAATCATAAATGCGAATCAACCGTCGTATATCTGATCGTACATTTGCACTAACATTTTTAAGAATATCAATATCATTCATAAATATCTCTTTTAATACCTGTTCAAGCTCATCTACATCAAATTGATCTTCTGTTAAATACGGAATCAATCTCACTGCGCGTTCCATAGACTCTTTTTCAAATTCCCAGATTTCTTTTACAGATTGATATTCTCCCAAATATTTCCTATTATTTTTAATCGTAGCTGATATTATATTGTCAAATGTTTGATTTTCTGCAATCTTTCTGCACTCTTCAAAGGTTCCTTTTGCTTCCGATAAATACTTATTCAAGGGAAGTTTACCCGAATTTTGGCTTATCAATTTGGGAAAGGCATATTTCAGCAATTCATCTGCTGTAAATTTCAAATCATTTAAAATAATATTCCTATACCACTCATTCCCATCTAGACCACTTAGACCTTTGAGACCAAATTCTGATGCCTTACCTATCGCAAGCACTAATTCTTCATCCCCAACTCTCGAGTCATCAATTGATGCCACACGCAAATTCTCAGTAGGAGTATTTGTAATTGTATACTCATACAGCTCTTGCTTAAATCTGCGCAGTATCCGCACTGGAAGTTTTACCTTTTTATTAGCTATAGCATTGTAAAGAGGCAAAAAATCTTTTAATCGTATTTTTTTCATTGACAACGCTTTGTCCTCAATCAAAATAGTATATGGTGCCACTTCTTCTGTCTTTGCAGTCGGATCATATTCCACAAATACAAATCTGTCTTCTAATCTTTGAAGTTGTGCAGTATCAAGACAAACTACTATTGATTTAATAATGTTCCGAATATTACTGTCATTTATAGAATATCCCAGAAATATAATTGGGTATTCCATAAAAATAGTCATAAGTTTTGCCGCGAGATATGCGCTTTTTTCTTGAAATCTTAAATAATCCTCTTCATTTATTACAAGACTGTCCGGCAGTTCTACCGATCCGTGAATTTTATAAATCTCAGCAATTCCCTGTATTGCAGAAAAAATTAGTTGTGACTGTCCTACATATTTTGTAAAACCGCTAAAAATATCCTCTAAAAACGAATCATAATTTGTTGTAATAACACCCGTGATACTTTTCTCCGAGATTTCCTTTAGCTTATCGATTTCAGTTTGATATTCTGTATTAATAACCGTCTGTTCCTTAAGATAATGTGACAGCTCTACCTTAAAAGGAGATACTCCTCTATGTATCAGTTCCAGCTCTGAATCGTTCGCCTGCCGCACTTCAGCACATTCAAACCACTTCTTATCAAACTCCCTTTGAATCAATTCTGCAATCTTCGGCATAACCCCCATTTTACATTCCAATGCCCTTGCCTTATTCTCGTATGATTCATACGCAAATTCATCATCTGAGATTCTTTCTGCAAAATGTCTTAACAATCCTTTCCAGTCTGGAAGGTTCAAATATCTCCGTGAAAGCCCAGACCCGATAAATAAAAATGGCGTAGTATCAAATTGTTCAATTATGCTTTTAATAGTCATGCATTTTCCTCTCAATACTTTCTACAGTGACATTCCGTTTAACGCTATTGCCCTAGCATCTTCCCCTGATTATTTCCAAATAAATATTTTATATCTTCTCATTCCCTTTGTTGAAAATAAATTATCTACATATTTCTTTTTATTGTCTCTATCAATCCCCGGTCCGCCGGCAGCCAGTCTACACTGTCCAGCGTCTCTGCCGTAAGCCATTTTGCAGCCTCATGCTCCTTTAAGACAAGTTCTCCAGACTTGATCGTACAGAAAAAGCAATCCATGGACAGATGGAACGCCGGATAATCATACTCCACAGTCTCCAGGTAATCTCCGACCTCAATCTCCGTGTCCAGTTCCTCCTTTATCTCGCGTGCAAGTGCCTGCTGAGGTGTTTCTCCCGGTTCGATCTTGCCGCCAGGGAACTCCCAGCCGTCTTTAAAGTCACCGTATCCACGCTGAGTGGCAAAAATGCGGTTGTTGTGTATGATGATTGCTGCAACTACTTTTACTGTTTTCATTGAGTTCCTCCATTAGTTGTTCACAATATATTCGTAAATATCTTCACGAACGGGAGTGTCCAACTCCCATTCTATTTCCACTGCTGTTTTGTCTGTATTCGCCATAATAAATTCTGTAGCTTGTCCCGTTGCCTTCATTCTTCCCAGATAATAAAATTCTTTTGAAATCTTGTCGTCTTTATTCTTTCGGACAAACAGCTCTACATCTATTCCCCGCTCCTGTGCATGCAGGAAATTCTGAACATCTTCCGAATCCTTGGTCCTGCTCTGCTTCGAAATAGCAATCAGTCTATTTGGACTCACAAAATGATCCTCATACTTGATCGTATCCTGAATATCTTCTTCCTTGTCATAATTAATAAACACAGGAAACGTCTTCGTTTTTCGGTCATACTTGTAACCCCCCAGATTCAGTGGAACTTCATTATTTTCCCATTCCAGCAAACGGCAGACATCCTCATATGTATATTTCTGATAAAGCACAAAACTGGTATCCTGATATCTATGGCTGTAATTTTCTTTATATCTGGAAATCCCAAATTCAACCAGTTCTTTCAAAATCCGATAAAAATCCGGATTCTGAAGCATGCTGTCAAATTCATCGGAAATATCATAATCTTTTTGCTCCATTTTTTCCAAAAAAATACAGTCTGCATATGTCTTTTTCCCCGAACCAGTCGGAAATTCATTTGTCATTACATTAACAACATTTTTTACTGTTTTATCCTGCAGATTTATCCCATAGTCCTCCGCCATCTCTTCTTTCCAGATTGAAAAGAAGCCATGACGATAACTCAACATCCTATTTAGCAAGGCAAGCTCATGAATCCTCTTTCCGCTTGCAAGCTTCCTGGAGACAAACTCAATTACCTTCTCTTCTGAAGCTGAAAGTCTGACTGTATATTCTTTTTCATACTTGACTAGAAACTTATAGTATGATCCCAAACTGCTGTTATCAAAAATCCTCAGAACGTCCATCTCGCCATATGTATCAAAGTCTTTCAACGCCGGAATATGCCCCAGTTTATTTTTCAGATTCTTATAGTTCTCTTTAATCAGTTTAATATCACTAAAATTAGCACTGTCAATAGCTGCGAAAATTCGTTTTCGTGATATTTCATCAAAATGAATTGTAGATGAGCCTGGTATAATCCGCTCTCCCTCCAGCACATAGCGGCGGATATTGTCCTTGTTATAACTCCTGTCGCCGGACAATGCAATCGGTATCATAAAATTATTCTTATAATTTCCGATAAAATCAAGGATCACAACATATTCTTTATCATCAGCTTTTCGTAGTCCACGTCCCAACTGCTGAACAAATACAATAGGCGATTCTGTCGGCCGCAGCATAATAACCTGATTAATCTCTGGAATGTCGACGCCTTCATTAAAAATATCAACTGTAAATATATAATCAAGCTTATCTTCACCATAATCCAATACAAGCCGCTCCACTGCCTGCTCTCTCTTTTCCTGGCTGTCATCTCCTGTCAGTGCCAGTGTCCTGTATCCTCTTTCATTAAACTTTTCGCTTAATGTACTCGCTTCTTTTTTGGAACTGCAAAAAATTAATCCCTTGGGACATCGTCCACAGTATCCATAATATTCCATCTGTTCGATCACATAATCAACACGTTCATCACAGGTAAGCTTATTGAAATCTTTCAATCCCGTTTCTTCGTCGACAGTTTCTCCATCAATCTGCAGATCTGTGATTCCAAAATAATGAAACGGACATAACAGAGTTTCTTCCAAAGCCTGCTGAAGACGTATTTCATAAGCAATATTATGGTCAAATGCCTCATACACATCAAAAGAGTCCGTCCGCTCCGGTGAAGCCGTCATACCCAGCCAAAATTTAGGAGTGAAATACCGCATAATATTCTGATAGCTTGTTGCACCAGTTCGATGCGCTTCGTCTATAATAATGGTTTCAAATTCATCCCTCTGAAATTTTGAAAGAATTTCCGGTTTGGCCATCATCTGCATTGTTGAAAACAAATAATCCGCATCAAAATCCTTTGAATTTCCAGAAAGCAAGCCAAATGTTCTTGTATTTCCAAATACTTTCTTGTAGCTGGCAATTGCCTGCTTTGCAATCTGTTCCCTATGTACTAAGAACAGCACTTTCTTTACCGCTTCTTCACGCAACGCAAATGCTGATGCATATGTTTTCCCTGTTCCTGTGGCTGAAATCAATAATGCTTTTGATTCTCCGGACTTTTGTATTTTGTCAAGATTTGCAATAAATCCTAACTGCATTGAATTTGGCTGCAGTTTATACTGTTCCAGCGACGGGATCTGTGCTTGTTTCGCAATTTTTCTCTGCTTTTGAATAACACGATAGTTTAACGAATATTCATCGATAAAATCATCAAATGCAACAGCATATTTAGAGTCCCACAGATCTGTAAACTCTTCCATCAAATCCTCAACATATTCCCCCTGATCTGTCGAGACAACCCTAGTATTCCATTCTCTGTTTTTTGTCAGCGCACTTAATGTCAAATTCGAACTTCCAACAATAATTCTGTAGAGCTCTTCGTTCTTAAAAATATATCCTTTGGTATGAAAACCCTCCTGCGCTTCATCCGTCCGATACATTTTTAACGTAATATTGCTTAACTCCGCAAGCTTGCGAAGCGCTCTTGGTTCACTGAAATTCTGGTAATCTGTTGTAAGAATCTTTCCAGGTATATGACGTCTTTCCAATTCTTTTAATGTCTGAAGAAGCGGAGTAACACCGCCCATGGTAATAAATGCTACGCTGATAAAAAATTCTTTACATGACAAAAGCTCATCCTCAATGGATGAGAGAACCTTGCGGCCTTCTTTGTAGTTGTTAGAGATGAATTGCGGCTTATAAGCAAGATTTGAAGAATATGTTTTGTCTATATAAGCAGTATTAAATCCATCTTTCATTTGATCAGTTAACATACGTTTCATAATACTTAAAAATCCTTATTGTGTTTTAGCTATACATGCCTGTTTTCTATAATCACACCACTGCTTCCACCAGCAATTTATCCCCCACAACAATATCCTTTACACCAATCTCTTTTTTCTTATTGAAATTAAAGCTGATCATATACCCTTTCTTCAATCCATAATATTCCAAGTACTCTGCGATCTGCTTTTCTCCACGCTTATTATATGCATCCCCATGCCATATCTTAAGCTCGACAACAAACTGCTCTCCCCGGTAGTCTACAACCAAATCCATTCGTTCCCGGTTTCTTGTCTCCGGTTCCACATAGCAGTTTCCCGTTCCGTTAATGATCGGTTTTAGAAACAGCATAAAATATCTGCGCCCAGCTTCTTCGAGAAAGCTTTCATTCTGATCGCCATACAGATATTGAAAAGTTTCGACAAACTTTTCCAAAACTCTTCTCATATCCAGATGCCCTCCGCTTACAAACTGGTTCTTTTCCCGCAGTCCGGCGTCATATATTTTGCTGTCCATATATTCTTCCGATATAAAAAGATTATAAAGCACAGCTTCAAAAATTCTGTTTGAAATCACCGCACTTCCATTTTCATTTTTAATAAAGCCAAACATTTCCGCAGTTTCAATATATTTATTTAACGGATTGTAGGGAATTGCTTTTCCTGTAAAAAGCAGTTCATACAGAACATTCTTCAATTCCGGATAATCTGTAAGTTTATTCACCAGTGACTCAAATAACGTATTTTTATCATTCAGCAGTAATTTTTCTGCTTCAAGAAAACCCGCTTTTGTCCATGCAGATCTCCTGTCCAGAAAATCTCTGCTGCCCGAAATATCTTCGTCAATACATTTGCACAGCCACGACACCGGGTAAGGATAACCTGCCGTATAATCATAAATCAGCCCTGCCATTGTATCGATGTCCATACCGGTATGATAATCCTTCTCATATTCCTCCAGCATGCCTGTAATATCCTTCTGCGAAAAGCTCATATCAACGCGAAACTTTGCCGCAATATCATAAGGAGCAGGCTCCTTATGATCCCGCGGGCAGTCGTCAAATGAGAGCAAGCTCTCATTTTCCTCGTTGCCTTCGCGCATATTCCAAGGGCTATTATTCTTGTGATCCTCGTCAGACCGAATTTTTCTTTTTATATTTTTAATGTCGTACACACCTGCAAGTATTACGGACTGAAAGGCCGGGGTTACATCTCTGTCAATGTAATATCCTCTGAGTTGGGAAAGGAAATCAAGACTTACAACAACATAATCCTGCACCAGATACTTTGCCAGTGCTCGCAAGATCGTAGTTTTTCCGTACTGCCGGGCACGATTTATTGTGAAATACTGCCCTGCATCTATCATTTTTTTAATCTGCTCAAGCCGATCTGTTATATCCACCATATAGTGAAGCGATGGTTTGCAGTCCGCCGTAATATTAAATGTTCTGCTCATCACACATTCCTCCCCGATCTGATCGTTTCTCCTGAAAACACGTCGGATATATGTATATTCTATTCTACCATTGCCTCACCCAAATAACAAGCAGACCGCTTTCTCATCCCTCATTTCCATACTCCCTCATCACCGCTCTCATCCATCCCCCGAACTCCTCTCTCACATCCTCCGGGCTCTCGATAACCACTCCCTTCCCGAGCGCCACAAGCCATCCGAAAAACTGCGGGCTTACATTCACCGCCGCGCTCACGGAAAAATGTTCCTCATCAACAGGATGCATCATAACGTCTCTTCCAAAGCGGTCAATCATAGCCCCGGCCAGATTATTCTCGCAGAGCATCTTCACAGTACGCTCCTCTCCGCTGAACATGCCGAACACTTTCTTAGCATAATTTGCAAGATCAAATTTTTCGAAACGTTCTTTTCCACTTCGGGACTGATCCGTTATTTCTATATCCAGCATCTTGTCCACCCGGAAATGTTTGATCATTTCCGCTTCGCCGTCATAACCGACCATATAATAATTTTCATCGTCCCAGGTCAGTCCCCACGGGCTGATTTCATAGGCCTTCCCGTTCCTGCGCAGATGCATTTCTTTTTGCGGCGTCCACTCATAGTAATGAAACCGTATCAGCCGGTTCTGAGAGATCGCCTGGTGTATCTTGTCCACATTATAGTAGATGCTTTCGTTCATCGTCTTAATGCGGTTTCCGACGAACACCTGTCTCTGGAGCGTCTTTGCCTCGTGTACGCTTGCCAGCTCTTCCAGCTTTCGGATCAGCTCATTTGACTTCTTCGCTGTAATAAATTTCGATGACTGAACCGCATCGACCAGCAGCTTCAGCTCCGGCAGTTCAAAGCTTCTCTCCGCCACATAGAATCCCGACGGCTTAGCCCTGCGGTTTTCTATCTCCAACCCAAACTCATTTAAGACCTTAATATCATCATAAATACTTTTGCGGTCCGCCTGTATGCCGTAAGCGTTCAGCCGCTCTGATATTTCCGCCTGAGAGATCGGATGTTCTTCGTCCGAATACCGAAGCAGGATCCGCATCACATATAACACTCTTAATTTCTGGCTGTATGATTTAACCATGGCTTAATCTCCTTTGACTTCATAAAGCCATTGTAGCATAAGTGCCACATTCTTAAAACCCAGTATCATCGACCGCTTTAAGCTGTCTGCTGATCTGGCTCTCAAGGTCTTCTTTTCTGCCCTCTTCCACTTTACAGATGATCTGGTTCGCACAGATATACAGCACGCGGACATAGAACTTCTTCTTCACCTGGTCATACGCCCGCCCGGCGCTTAATGTTCCTTTCGCAACCGTATACGGGCTGTTTGCAATATATCCGACTTTTCCATATACCGGAAGCAGCACCTGAATGGCTTCTGCATCATATTCATTCTCAGGCTCTTTCTTACAGCGGAGAATATCGCCCACATGGATCACACCGCTGCCATAATAATGTCTCATCCCTGTAATTGTTAAACTGATTTCTTTCATAACTCCCTGTCCTTTCCGCCCGGATTTCCGGGCATAGAAAAACTCACTTTTTGTTATACCTACTTTAACAAAAAGTGAGTCCGAAAATACGGGATGAATACGGCATGAACTAGATTTTTGGTTACGGTTCACACGTCCGCCAGCGAATGCTGACTTTTGTGCAAAGTGTAGAAAAATATTTTTTTGCTTCACGCTTCTCCCCCACCCCTATGTGGATAACTTTCGTCTATACGCATGCCTGCACTCTCTCATCTGACCTTCTCCCTGATTTTCCCTGCATTTACCTAATATTTCCTGATTTTCCGCTTCTTTTCTGCCCGGTTATACACACTCTTTTTTCTTATTCAGCCCTTCTTCACAGTCATTTTGCCAGCCCCTCTTTTTCCTGCATTCGCTTTTCTTCGCAGAATCGTTTATAATAAAGCTATCAATCCAAGGCAGGTTTTTCGATGAATAATCCACTTCAGGCTCTTCTGGATGAATCCGAGAAAGCGATTGCACTTCAGAAAGAGATTATCAATAATCAGGAACTTCAGATTACAAAACTGAATGAAATCAACGAGTCACTAAAAACAGAAAATCAGCAGCTGAAACAAATGTATCATGAATTATCCGCTGATTACGACGAGGTTGTATCCATGTGCAGGAAACAGCAGGCAATACTTGATCGATTCCTGGATCCCGCCGATTAACCTTTTATCAGGAGGTGCGCAATGACTTTAAAGGAAGCTCATGAAATTCAGAGAAAAGAACTGATGGCACTTCGCCGCGAAAATGCACGCCTTAAGGAAGGAACTTATACGGATGCTGAAAAACAGGAGCATGAAAAAATCATCTGTCAGCTCCGCCGTGAAATTCAAACCCTGACAAAGGAAAAGGAACGATACCATCAGCTTTGGCGTGACGCTCTGGCACGTCCGGATCACCGGATCGAAGATCTCATGAAAATCGAAGATCTTGAGAAAGAGGTCTGTGTTCTTAAAGCTTCCAATGATCAGATTTCCAAACAGCTTCAGGAAGCCCGGGATCTCATTGTAAAACTCAAAGCACAGATGAACCGTGACCACGAGAATTCTTCTCTGCCATCCTCTGTAAAACCCTTCCACAAAAAAATCAAAAACAGCCGTAAAAAGACCGAACGCAAACCTGGCGCCCAGAAAGGACATTCTGGCCACAGGCGTCCCCATATGGAACCAACTGTCCCGGTCGTAGAACTTGAAGCGCCCCCATCAATCACTGAGAATCCAGATTTTTATCCCACAGGCAAATATATCACAAAGCAGGTGGCAGACCTTGAAATTCAGGTATCCGTTACGGAATACCGTTCTCAGATCTATCGCAGCCGAAACACCGGCGAACGTTATCATGCTCCTTTCCCGGAAGGCATCACCAATGAGTTTGGCTACGGGAAAAAAGTCAAAGCACTGGCGTTTCTTTTGAATAATTACTGCAATGTATCCATCGATAAAACTCAGGAACTCCTGATGGAAATCACTGGTGGAAAGATCAGCCTGTCAAAGGGACTGATCAATTCTCTCTCCAGGCAGTTTTCTTCTGCAACAGAGGCTGATCGGAAAAGGATCTATCAAATGCTCCTTCTGGCGCCTTCCATGCATACAGATTTCACCCCTGGCCGGGTAAATGGTAAAACTGTACAGGTTTTGATCTGCACAAATCCATACGAAACCCTGTACTGCGCCAGAGAGCATAAAGGCCACGAAGGAATTAAAGGATCTCCTGTAGAAAAATATCTTCAGCTCCTCATTCATGACCATGATGTCACCTTTTACAATTATGGGGGCGGCCATCAGGAATGTCTGGCCCATGTACTCCGGTATCTACAGGATGCCATTGATAACGAACCGGAGCTGACATGGCATGAGCACATGAAAAATTTCCTTTCCGGCATCATACACGAGGCCAAACAGGATCGCCATATTTCAGAGGGACGAATATCTGAAATTCAAAAGGAATATGATGATATCCTGAAAAAGGCAGATGATGAATACCGCCTTCATCCTCCCCGGAAGTATTATCCGGATGGCTTCAATCTCTTCCAGAGGATGAAACAGTACAAGGAAAACCATCTTCTGTTTCTGGAACACCCGGATCTCGAATATACGAACAATCCTGCGGAACGAGGCTTAAGAAAATTTAAACGGAAGCTTAAGCAGGCGGTCACCTTCCGATGCAGCGATACGGTCGAATACTTATGCAACTGCATGAGCGTTATCGAAACGGGTCGCCAACAGGGAGCGAACTTATTCCTTATAGTCCAGAAAGCTTTTACGTAATATCAGTCAGCATCACACCTCCGGCAGTCCTGTCGGAGGCAAAGGTGCGCTATTTTCTCTATCTTCTACTGGCGGACGTGTGAACTGTAACAGATTTTTGCCTGTATTTCGCCGATCGTTTTTTCTTAATTTGGGACGCCAGGTCAAAAACCCGGATGCAGGCATCGGGATTCTCTCCCCTTGCGGCAGTCTCCAAACGGACATGCAGGCATTCCCTCCCGGCCCGCTGCCCGCGGGAATAAAAGTATATTCATTCCGCGTCACCTCTCAAAATCCTTATAATAACATTTCTAAGATCCTCTTCCGACTCTACACTCACCATACTGCGTTCATTCTCCCGCCCTGGCTTCACCGCATCTCCCGGGATTTTTCTCCCTCTCCGGTTCATCCACACCGCGTTCCATCCCGCATTCACCGCGCCTTCCACATCCAGCGCATACGCATCCCCGACAAACCAGATCTCCGCATCCTCCAGTCTCATCGCCCGCTTTGCATGATCGAAGATCTTCCTGTCCGGCTTCTCCGCGCCGACATCCGCTGAAACGAATATATTTTCATGCGGGATCCACTTCTCCGCCTGCAGGCTTCTCACCTTATCCCACTGGTGCTCTGAAGGCCCGTTTGTGATGATCCCCAGATCTGCTCTTCCCGAGCAGAAAGCCAGTATGTCCTGCATGAGCGGCGACATATGAATATGATGCTGGCGGTCCGCATAGATCTTCTGAAAGTCAAGCGCTTCCTGATCCGTGATCCTGATGCCAAATTCTTCAAACGCTTTCTGCATCCGGTAAATATACATTTCTTCCATGGTCATCTCCCCTGCCATCGCCTGAGAATACACCGCGTCGCTGTATTTTCTCGTGACAGGGTAGATCACTTCCGCGGGCACCTCGGGTTTCTCTCCGAAATATTCTGCATACGCCTCCATGAACGGAACCGTCTGATCATATAATGTATCGTCCACATCAAATAAAATCGCCTTTTTTCCGACCTGCTCTGACATCTCGCTCTCCTTCCTCAATCTATGATCACCGACTGACTCTGCCTACATCTGCTTTCTGACTACAGCATACTCGTCCCCGTTTCTGTAATATGGGCACTGATAATATCTGTCTGACATGATCCGCACATAGTCGTCCTCATCCATGTTCATGTCGCACAGATACGCCCCGTATTCATCGTCATAGACATAGAATGCGCAGGTCTCGCAGCTTCTCCTCTCTTTGCTCTTCTTCCTCATGTTTTCTTATCCTCTGCTTTTTTCTGATCTGCCGGTCACGATTTCTCTGACAGGCACGCTAACTTATTATACCGGATTTTATCGTCTTTGGCATCAGCTTTCGCATATCTTCTTTCCATCGGTGAAATGAAATTTTAAATTCTAGTTCATTTACATGAG